>Ga0315291_10000780_pt1 | contig 42344 bp, 34 predicted proteins | sample YL17G12_20_MG_FD_203070 | JGI IMG/M metagenome (GOLD analysis project Ga0315291, IMG submission 203070) | Sediment microbial communities from Yellowstone Lake, YNP, Wyoming, USA - YL17G12_20 | ecosystem: Environmental > Aquatic > Freshwater > Lake > Sediment | place: USA: Wyoming | collected...
GAGGATGGCGGACCGGATCTATGTGATGGCGGACGGAGGGATCGCCGAAGAGGGGACACACGGCGAATTGATGGAACAAAACGGGTTATACGCGCGGATGGTCCACGCCCAAGCGAGCGACATGCCCGATTCATCGTAGAGCTGTGTCCGCGATATTCTTTCCGAACGACGCTAAGCAACCGGGTGTGGATATTCCCGGTCCATCCGGGCTTTTCCCCAAGCACGCTGAATCCGGATATCCGGTCAGAGTGGGTATACACCGCCACCAGCGATTCCCGGCCTTGATGATCTTCTCATAATGGGTCCTGTCGTTGGTCTCCCTGATCCATCAACGTCATGTGAGAGTATTGACGATGATGGTCAATTCCGACATAATTCATCTGTGCACCTCCTGAAAAGAAGTATCCACCGGGGAGTCTATCAAACTTCCCAAGGAGGCGCAGCACATCATGTTACCTCTCCCTACGACGCGGAGAAATAAGCATGGACAGTCACGCTGGGGCAAGGACGGAGGATATTCGCGACGATAGGGCCGGGGTGGCAGCGGCGTGGGCGGTTCTGGCGGTCGTGGTGTTTGCCGTAGTCTGGATTGTTCTGGGGCCTATCCACCGGTTCCATCAAGCGGATTCGCTGCTGCCCGTACTGGCGAGCTGCTACAAATGGACGCCCTTCTTCTGGCACCAGAACCGCCTGGGGGCGCTCGTACCCTTGTTGGCATCTCCCTTTCGCGACCCGGGGGTCAACCTGTTCATCCAGGCCGGGCTGAACTCGTTCCTCGGGTTGCTGGCCATTTTCCTGGCGGCGCGGTATGTTGGCGGCCGTCGGCGGTGGATCGCCGGCGGAGCCATTGCCACGTTGCTGCTTATGTGCTGGCCGCAGCAACGCATCTTTAATTATTTGATCGGACATCATGAGTACAGCAGTGCTTTGGGTCTGGGCTTTGCGGCCTTGTTGCTGCTTTCGAAGGAGGACGGGCGGCGTGGGCACCTGAGATTTGCATTGGGTGCGGGATGCCTGTTCTGCGCGTTGTGGGTGAATTATGCCACCGCCATTACCCTTGGCGCGGTCGTCGTTTGGAGGTGGCTTTTCGGCGGGTCATTGGGGACAGACTGGCGCTCCCTTCGCTCTGCCGGCCTGCCTCAGGGACTGAAATCCCTGGCGCAAAAGGAACCGCCGAAAACGTTGTTGATGATCGCAAGTTTCCTCATCCTATGGATAGGACTATCTCTGCTCTCCAGCCACCGTCAGGACTACGCGAAATTGAACCTGGGCAACGGCCAATGGGCGGCGTATGCCACGTTGGCGACAAAAACTTGGCGGTACTTTCTGTCGGGCATGCTCTGGAAGGAATGGATGGCCGTGTTTGTTGTGGCCCTGGTTTCGCTGATCTCTCGGGCCGGCCGGCGCGCCTTGCGTGCCAGTGCCGTCGCGGCAGGATGTCTGTCGGCGGCGGCGCTATGTCATTTCGCCGTGATAGGGATGCTCGGTTGGGTCGCGGAGCATCATTTTAGCCCCAAATACGCCACGACCTCTGTGATCATGCTTCAATGCGCCGTAGCGGTTTTCGCGGGGATGCAATTGCTCGCGGTCCTGGGTGACCGCAAGACTGCCATCCCAACGGCTGGTTTGGTCATCGTCCTGGCGGTTGTCGTTGTCCTGAAGTTCGATCCTCCTTCCCCCCGCAGAGTGCGGGTCATTCTGGACCAGCTTTTTGGAACGCGCACGAACGAAGTGCTGACCTCCGGATGCACGCACATCTGCGGCAACTCCTGGACAGTTTGGCCCGCCATATTTCATGTGAATATGGTCCTCTACGAACAAGGAAGTCGACGGCGCGTCTGGGGGATTACTGAACGAAGCGAACCCACCCAGGACAAGTGGCGGAGCATCCCGATGGAGCAATGGAAGGTCGCCGTCCCCATCATAGACCCCATCCAAAGGTCGGAGGTTCGAATCCGCAAAGCCGAGGTGGATTGGTTGATGAGGCACTTCAAGCTGCCGCCGCTCGAGGAAATCGAACGGTTGACGACGATCCGGGTGTGCAGGCCGCGCGTGCATGGAACAGGCCGCATCACTCGACACAGCCGAGCCACGTCACGCGACAGGAAATAGCATTCTGCGAGTCATGGGCTACCATGCAAGCCTGCCGGCTATACTCCGATACAAGCTCTCCTGAAACGGCGGAGGTGGCGAGGTCGAATCGGACGAGGCGGGAGTATACGTATAACCACGTCCTGACCAGGAGCTGGACTATCTGACACCTTATGAATATTATCGTCGCTGGAAGAAAAATCGGAAGACCCAGGTGTCGCTAATATCCTGACGCCATACAGATATTACGATTTTTGGGGGAACTTTCGCTGGACTTGCCCAAAGTCGGACGCCGTTTCGTCACCGAAATGATTTATGGAATCCAAGCTCGCGGGAAGAAAAGACGGGAGAGCATCCTGTTCAGTCGGAGGTGGGATGCCGGAAAGTCCGGTTGCCGGGACGAACGGAAGAACTCACGCTGGTGGTGGTGAGAGGCTTCGGACAACAGCCGATGATGTTGTTGACGAACCTGTCGATGAAGAGGAATCGGAAATCGATCCAGCATGTGGCGGCGGCTTATCTCAGCCGGTGGCGGATCGAGGAAACGATCCGGTTTTTAAAACAAAGCTATCAACTGGAGGACGTCCGGGTCTTGAAGCACGTTCGGCTGCAGAACCTGATGGTGCTCGTGACGGCGGTGGTGTACTTCACGGCGGTTTTTTTGGGAACGCGGTTGAAGCTGCGAATGTTGGCGGGGCACGTCATCCGAGCGGGCTTACGCGTGTTCAGGATCCCGAACTTTCGTCTCTACGCCCTCGCGGATGGAATCAAGCGGTTCCTCTTCAATCCGTCAAAGGGTCTGGGACTCTCGCCCCCGCCTTCCGAACCGCGCTTCGTCCAAAGGCTCATGTTCGCTTCCTGAAAATAAAATGGGGTAAGTCCTGTGCTGTTACCGGTTGACCTTCAGAATCAAGACAGTACTGTTTTTATATACGGGTTCAAGCCAAGGGCAGCTCTTGATAGCAAAAATTGATTTTATCCGTTCAGCCGGGCCCAAGTAAAGATACGCGACACGGTATTCCTTCATGAAACCGCTGATTTTTTCATCCGGATTGCTTCGCCGTGCAGCAGCACGCCCAACCCGAAGTCTTTTTCGAGCCCATGGCCGGAGGTGCGCGGTAAAGAGCTCCACAACGTTTGCCTTGTTCTTTTTATATTCCGGAGTCACGCTGTAATGTCCGGTAATCGTACGGAGGCTAGTGTATTTTCCGATATTCATGGAGGTGTTCGGCATCGCAAGAACTACCTCCTCGGGTTCTAAATTTGTATTCATCCATTTCCATGCCGTCAATTCCTCGGCGTTGACATAATATACGGCAGGGTCGTTGCTTTGCATGACCCTCATTCCGAAGAAAAAAATCGGCCCTGCGGCGCCGATCACGATAGAAAGCCCAATGGCGGCGATAGCCAGCCGCTTGCCTATTCCGGAACGGATGTTCAATCCGAGGAATGCGGTGTCCCGCAGGGCCATTCCCAATAAAATCAACGGAGCAATAATCGGTACGGCGATCTGGGAGCTGAACCCTAACCCAGGAACAACCAGTCCGGCATATTTAAGGATGGAAATCATCCCGAACCACAGGACCAGGAAGATTTCGTTTGGCAATAACGGCTGTTTTTTAACCCGTATAATCCTGAGCATAGCCAGAATTCCGGCGAGCCCGAAACTGAAGTAGTACCACCACGGGGCCGCCAGCGACTGGACGTTATGGCCTTGCGAAGACCAGTATTTAAAAATCGCATTGAATTTAAAAAGCCAGATATGATAACCGAAAACCGGAAGAATACACAGAACCGGCAGGAGACGTCTAAAAAGCTGTTGTGCATCAAACCCGGCTGAATGCGATTTGATGAAAGAGTAAAGCGGGAAAAGAGCGGCGACCGTTATTAGGTCATAGGGGCGCACAAAACCGTTCACGGCAAAGATCAAGCCCGATACGCAATAGTAGAAAAACTTCCGCCTTTGCTCAGCAACAAGAAAAAACGAGAACCCGAACAGCATTAATCCATGCGGCAGGGAAAAGTTCGGATTTGCCAGTATTTGCTGAAACGGGTGCAGGCCGCTCCAGAGGTCTAGCGAAAGGGCGCTCATGAGCGTTTTTGGTATATGTATCAGATGCGCGGCGCCTGCAAGCACCGGAAAAATCCCGAAACCGCCGCCGGCTCCGAACATGAGCAACGCGAAAAGCCATCGCTTTTTCGAGAGTCCGAACAGGGAAGCGAGAAACGCAAATCCGCCGATTGCTAGAAGCGCTCCCAAGAACCGCCATACCTCGTAGATGACATTTTCAGACAGATGAAAAACCCTCATGATCCGGCCAATAAGCAGAAATTGCAGATTGATAAAAACATCGCTGTTGCGGAGATGGGTCAGGCGATTGTTAAACGCCCATTTGCCGTCATAGGCCTGCCGGATAAATGAGAAATACATTTTCTGATCTTCAACATACGCAACCTGGCCTGAAAAGCTTCTGCCCGACGGGGTCTTGTATTCCGCAATCAGGTAGGGTATGGCGCTGAGAATAAACACCAGTATGCTCAGAATCAGGACTGTCAATATTTTTGATTTCATAATAGAGAAGGGAATAGGGACGGGCAAAACTGCGGGCCGATTCCGCCTACCCTGCCATAGCCCGGCCTTCGAGCACCATCGACATGGCGTTTTTCGCGGTCCACAGGTAGCCGAGTACCGCGGTCTAACCCAGCCGTGCAGTGCCGGCGCCGAGCCGTGCTGCCACGCAGTCCGCGCTCCGGAGCTGCACCTCGATGTCGTAATCGAACGGCTCCGCGCAATACGCCTCTAAAGGATAAAAAATTCCTTGTTTCTACGATGCGGTGAATTCCCGCTCCTGACGATAAATCTCCCCACCTATCCATGCCGGAAGCATATAGCCAGCCGCATGGCGGCGTCAATAGTCACGAAGAGCCAGGACTTACACCAATAATTCGGCCCAAAAAGGTCTAACTCTCTTATTCTTGAAGTTGTATAGGAAATCATCTGGAATCAGTTATTTTGGGGGAACTCCGGGGATAAAATGGGGTCTCAATCTTCGTTTAAAGGAAACTCAGTGGGCCAAAGTTTCCAGAGGAGATCCCATATGGATTGTGCCGGGATCGCCACGGAATTGTGAGAGCAGATATTACGATTTTTGGGGGAACTTTCGCTGGACTTGCCCAAAGTCGGACGCCGTTTCGTCACCGAAATGATTTATGGAATCCAAGCTCGCGGGAAGAAAAGACGGGAGAGCATCCTGTTCAGTCGGAGGTGGGATGCCGGAAAGTCCGGTTGCCGGGACGAACGGAAGAACTCACGCTGGTGGTGGTGAGAGGCTTCGGACAACAGCCGATGATGTTGTTGACGAACCTGTCGATGAAGAGGAATCGGAAATCGATCCAGCATGTGGCGGCGGCTTATCTCAGCCGGTGGCGGATCGAGGAAACGATCCGGTTTTTAAAACAAAGCTATCAACTGGAGGACGTCCGGGTCTTGAAGCACGTTCGGCTGCAGAACCTGATGGTGCTCGTGACGGCGGTGGTGTACTTCACGGCGGTTTTTTTGGGAACGCGGTTGAAGCTGCGAATGTTGGCGGGGCACGTCATCCGAGCGGGCTTACGCGTGTTCAGGATCCCGAACTTTCGTCTCTACGCCCTCGCGGATGGAATCAAGCGGTTCCTCTTCAATCCGTCAAAGGGTCTGGGACTCTCGCCCCCGCCTTCCGAACCGCGCTTCGTCCAAAGGCTCATGTTCGCTTCCTGAAAATAAAATGGGGTAAGTCCTGTTATTGCGGCGATTGACATCACCGCGCGGCCGGGAGTATATTGCCAGTGTAGGCAAGAGGAGAGATTCATGGGCTGGAGTGGCTATCTGCCGGGCCGCGAAAAAAAGCAATTTCCTTTCAACGTCTTGATTAAAGCGGGCGTATCGTGGCCTCTGGGCGGGTCCTTGGCGGTGATAGATCGACGTTATTTAACGCCGACCGGACGGCTTCCTTCGCGGCCATTTCGTTAACTTCGATCTGCAGCTGGATTTATTATTCTTTCATGATGGACGGTTTCGATTTGGGAATGAACAAGTACTCGGAGGGCCGTGGGGCACGACTAAGAAAAAGATGCTATGCGCTTTTCCGGCAGACGATAAGACTGGCCAATAACAATTCCCGGGTGGTGGCCGGAGTATTCTTCCTCGCTTTCCTTCTGGTGGGTTTGCACAGCTATAGAGACTACGGTCTTTCCTGGGATGAAGGCGTGAACCGCCACACCGGATGGGTATCGTTCAACTATATTTTTAAGGGCGACAAATCGTTGCTGACTTTCTCAGCACGATCTCATGGTGTTGCCTTCGAAGTGCCTTTGGTCATCCTGGAAAATACCTTCCACTGGAGATCTCTCCGTGAGATTTACTTCATGAGGCATTTGCTGACCTTCCTCGCCTTTTATGCAGGAGTGTATTTCTTTTATCGGCTTGGCCGACTGTATTTCGAAAGCTGGAAAATCGGTCTGTTGGGGAGCCTCTTTCTCGTCTTGAGCCCACGAATATTTGCCGATGCCTTTTACAATTCTAAAGACCTCGTTTTCCTGTCCTTCTTCATCATCAGCATGTATACGCTGTTCAATTTTCTGAGGAAGATGTCCCTCCCTTGGGCCGTCGCGCATTCGCTGTCCTGCGCCATTCTGACTGATGTGCGCGTTTTGGGCATCATGGTCCCGTGCCTGACCCTCGTTCTGTATATCACGGCCGCCTTTGGCAGAGGCAGGCTCGTAAAGACGCAACTCAGGAAGAACATTTCCGCTTTCTTGGTGTTCCTTTTTCTGACCGTTTTTTTCGTGATTCTTTTTTGGCCCTTTCTCTGGAGCAATCCTCTCGAGCATTTCATCCAGGCTTTCCAAAAGATGAGTCATTTCAATTGGCCATGGCAGGACCTCTACATGGGCAAACTCGTCCCCGCGACCCAGCTGCCCTGGCATTACATTCCCGTCTGGATTCTGATCACGACACCCGTGCTGTACACATTCAATTTTCTCATCGGCCTCTTGAGCACGGTCCCCAGTGCCGGTAAAAGATGGCGCCATCTTCTCTCAGCCGAGCAAGGCAGATTTCAGCTCGCGGTTCTTCTGTGGTTTTTTGGCCCTTTATTGATGGTGATCATCCTTAGATCCGTCCTCTACGATGCCTGGCGCCATATGTTCTTTATTTATCCCGCCTTTTTGCTGATCTCTGTCCAAGGAGTGGTGGCGATCTTTGCCTTTTTCAAGACCCAAAGGCCGACCTACCTGATCGGCCGGGCGGTTTTTGCCTTAGCCATATTATTCAGTGTCCTCCATACCCTGGACTTTATGACCACCTATCACCCTTACCAGAATGTTTATTTCAATATGCTTGCGGGCCGCGATCTAAGGGCGAATTGGGAACTGGATTACTGGGGGCTTTCCTACCGGAAGGCCCTGGAATACATTCTCGAGAGAGATGGAGACAACAAGATCAAAATCTTGGTTGGCAACGATCCTGGTCGACTGAATGCCGATATCCTAACGCCAAGACAGAAAAAAAGGCTCGTCTATGTTTCTGATCCCAAAGAGGCCAAGTACCTTTTAAGTGAGTTCAGGTCACTCAAGTTACACAGCCAATATTATCCCTACAGCAACGAATTTTACTCGATTCACGTCGGCCGGGCTAAAATCATGGTCGTCTACAAGCTGAGGTGACCTGAGTTCAGTTTGAGCGCACGTCTTCTGCAGCCAGGGCGTCTCCTCCCTATTTATCCCTCAAGATATAAAACGGCCTTTTCCGGGTTTCCATGTGCACCCTGGCCAGGTATTTGCTGATGATGCCCATAAAGAGAATAATCACGCCGGAGAAGAAAAGTAAGGCCGAGATAAAGGTCGCCAAACTGCTCGGGGTGCCGAAGAAGAGCCTGAAGGAAATCAGACATGCTGCCATCAACACCCCGATTACCGCAAATACAGCGCCGATGATGCTCATGAGTTGTATCGGCAGGAGAATATACGCGGTGATCAGATCAAAGAGCTGCCTGAGGAATTTCAGGATGCTATATCGGCTTTGTAACGAATAGTGTGATGATTTAGGGAAACGGTCATTGACATCGCCGCATAGACTGCGATATATTTCCGGCATGATAAGGAGGGGAGATTCAATCTTTTTTTTGCAGGATGATTCCTGGATTTCCTGACCAAGATGCCCTAGTAGGATTTTGAAATCAAGGCAACCACGTTCAAGACAGGTATCCGCAAAAGCGTGCAGGAAGGAGAGTTTTATGGTGAATCGACAGGGGATCAAAACCACGATCAAGGCAACGGGGAAAAAGATTCTGGCACTGGTTGGTGTGCTGATGATCCTGCAAACGATCTATACGCTTTTGATGACCGTTGTTTATATGCTTCCAAACCGACCGATCCGAAAAAATATTCAAGCGTCCATTCCCAGATTCTCTCTTGAGGGCAATTACTACAAGCCCTTTATCAATTCGCACTCCATACAGCTCGATGGATTTATGGATTCCAAGATGCTTCAGACAGCGCTTGCCAGCGTGGGTGACAATCCTCTTAAAACCGCCATGAACGGCACGATGAAATATGGTTCGGGAACCCATTGGGAGCAGATGCGTCAAGCCACCGAGCAAAATATCTCAGGAACAGGCTCATATGCCCGCTATTGGCATGGCTATATGCTCTATCTGCGGCCTTTGTTGTTGTTTTTCGATTATGAGGGGATTCGCGTGGTTTCTTCGTTTGTATTTTTTTTACTGTATACAGCCGCTGTATGTCTGTTAGCAAAAAAGATTGGTTGGATTTATGCCATGGGTCTGGCCGGATCCATGATTTTTGTCAAGATATACATTCTACCCATGTCCCTGCAGTTCGCCGGCGTCTTCAACCTTATGTTTATTGCCATTTTAGCCGTGCTGCTATTGGCCGGTAAGCAGCCCCTTGCTGGGGTTAAGATGGCTTGCCTGTTTCTGACCATCGGCTCGCTGACCAGCTTTATTGATCTGCTCACAGCCCCTCTGATTACCCTGGGGATTCCCCTACTTGTGCTGCTGATTTTCTACAACCAGCAGGAGGAAGCTTCCCTGGCCACTTCGTTCCGGATGTCCCTGCGCATCTCGGGGCTATGGCTTGCGGGGTATGGTTTGACCTGGGTTTCCAAATGGATCATCGGCTCCATCGTACTAAAGCGCAATGTCATTCAAGAGGCCGTTGCCGCGATCTTTTTTCGGACTCAGGGCAATGATGTCTACCCGCTCGATCGGTACCGCACATTGCAATTAAACCTTCATTGCCTCCTGCCCTCCAAGGAACTGGCCGTGGCGCTATTGGTTCTATTGTCCGGGTTGGCAATCTTTGTTCTGCTGCGCCGGCGCGGCGGGCCTATGAGGAAACACCTGGTTTTCCTGTGGATAGCGCTTTATCCCTATATCTGGTACAGCTTTTTAGCCAACCATTCGCAAATCCATCATTGGTTTACTTATCGGGCCCAGCTCGTTTCGCTGATGGGAGGATTTGCTTTTGTGGCCGGTGTCGTACAATCCAACCTGGAAACCAGGCGGCGCCATCATGAGCGGGATCATCTCGAGAATGTCGATTCTTCAGCCGAGATGCCGCTTCCCGCCCCTCCGCAATAGCTCTTTTTCTCTATCGTCTCCATCTTTTCCTGCGCAGAATACTGTTTTTTCCGCCTTTTCTACAGCCGGGCGGACGGCCGAAAATCTGTCTTTGTAGATATCCAAGAGACTTCAACTCCTCGAATGTCTTTCCCGGGATTCTCCCTTTCTGGGGGCCTTTCCTCTGACGCAGAGCTAGACGCAGAATTGTTTCAAGCTCTTTGCGGAGTTCGTTCGCCAGCCGTTCGTCCTTCAACGGAGCTTGTTCGAGATGCACGCCGTGTCGGCGTCGCGGGTGGGAGGGACCATGCCGTGGGACGTGGCGTAGAGGCCGGTGAACATCGAGGCGATGGAAACCGGAGTCCAGTTCGAAGCGCTGACCGCGCGAGTAAACAGGACGTTTTCCGGGGAAACAGGTCAAGAACGGGTGTTGTGTTCCGTTCATAACCATAAATACCCATGTGGTCTGCCCGGAGCGCATCGACCAGAACAAGGATGATATTCGGCCGCTGGCTCGGTTTGAAGAAGAAAAAAAGACAGATCAAAATGACTGGAAAAATGACCGTTCCGGTCAGAAAAGGACGCTTGAGTTTCTTCACCCGCGAAATATACTCTGAATAGCTTCTCGATTCAAGGTTGAGGGGGCTCCATTGTGATAGCTAAGCTAAGATGTCCCCTTCCAGGAGGAGGGGATGAAGGAGACTATCACCTTGAGTACGCGTGAGGTTCAGCGGATGCAGGTTCTCGAGCAGGTCGTGAGGGGGGCCCTGAGCCTGAAGGCCGGGACTGGTCTGATGGGGATCTGCTACCGTCAGGAGAAGCGGTTGTTGGCCCGGTATCGGCGGGAAGGGCCGAGAGGGTTAGCTCATCGGCAGCGGGGGCAGCCAGCCCGCAACGCCTTCGGCCCGGAGACGCGCGACCGGGTCCTGACGCTTCACCGGGAACATTATGCCCAGTTCAACGACACCCCCTTCGTCGTGATGCTGGAGGAACGGGAAGGCCTCCGGATCGGCCGGGGGACGGTGCGCCGATGGCTGCAAGAGGTCGAGATCGGTCTCAAGCGGCGGCGCCGGGCTCCCCGGCATCGGAGTCGCCGTCCCCGCCGTCCCCAGATGGGGCTCCTGATGCAGTGGGACGGCAGCCCCCACCGCTGGTTCGGTTCAAAGCGGCCTCCCTACAGTCTTCTCCATGCCACCGACGATGCGACAGGGACCGTCCTGGGGGCGCTGTTCAGGCCCCAGGAAGATGCCATCGGCTACCTCCGGCTGCTGGACATGGTCTTGCGGCGGCACGGGATCCCCGCGGCCGTCTATCAAGACCGCCACAGCGCCCTGTCCCGCAACGATGACCACTGGAGCCATGAAGAAGAGCTGGCCGGAGTCCGGTTCCCCACCCACGTCGGCCGGGTCCTCCAAGAGCTGTCCGTTGAGCCCATCCCGGCCTTCTCCGCCCAGGCCAAGGGACGCATCGAACGGCAAGGAGGCACCTTCCAGGACCGCATGATCGCCGAGATGGCCCTCGACGGCATCACCGAGATCGAGCCAGCCAACGTCTGGCTGGAACAGACCTTCCTGCCCCGTTACAACTCGCGCTTCGCCCAACGCCCCGAGCAGCCCGGCTCCGCCTTCCGCAAGATCAGGGCCGCCGATCGCTACCTCCGGATCTGCTTCGCCTATGAAGCCACCGTGGCCAACGACAACACGGTCCGTCTCGGCGGCCTGGACATCGATATCCCCCCGGGACCGAACCGCAGGTCCTACGCCCGCCGCCGCGTCCTGGTCCGCTAACACCTCGACGGGGCCTGGACGCTATGGCTGGATGAGATCTGCATCGCCCGCCATGCCCCCACCCCCCTGAAGGAACCCATGCGCAGCTGGCGGCCGCGCCAACGCGGCGAAGATCACCACTCCCGCCATATCTTCCAAGTCTATTACGAAACAATACCCGCCCCTGACCCCAGGGGACATCTTGACTGGGCTTAGACATGAAAGCCTTATTCTATGTTCCGCCTCCCCCCTTGTCTCCTTTTCGTTGACTTTTGTTTTTCGCCTTCCGTTGACCTTTGATTTTTTCGGAACGTTGAAGTTGCGTGAGTTGAAGCCGAGGCTGCTTTTCGGATCCCTTTACAATTAATACCTGTATGGAATTCGATCCAGGCCGGAAAGATTCCTCGGGAACCATAGCTGCGAAACAGTATTGTTTGCCCAGCCAGGAGAATGTCTCGGTGATCGCCCGGATCGTGTGATTGACAGCGATCGCCAAGTCGAACGGCCCGCGCTGACCTTTGCCAGGAAAGATTCTCCCTCGGATCCGTGCCGGTATGAAGTCGGAATGGGAGTCAATAGCGGCGTAATCGTCAACGTTGTCCAGCTCAAGGCGGGCAACCGGCCTGCTGTCGATCAAATACACTTCGAGCGGCCGGCCCATCAGATCTTTGTGCTTTCCGACAACAAACAGCCGGTCCCAAGCGCATTCGCTGCCAAACAGTTGTGTTCTGCGTTTTACCGCTTTCATCATCTCACTGTTCAGGGAGGTACCTGCCTTGCGATAGACGCCTTCAATCTTTCTTATCTTTATATCCTTCTTGGATTGGGAGGTATCGAACGCTGAGCGGCCATCCATGGCCCATGGCACAGAGATATCCAGCAGGTCCACAATCGTCGGCAGGACATCGATCGTCTCCACATTCCGCTCGCTGACAATCCCTTCGTGCTGGCCAGGCAACTTGATGAACAACGGAACCGGTCGGATATCCTGGTAATTTGTTTCTGAGACGGCGCGGCGATTGTCGCCCGGAATGAAGCTTACCCCATGGTCGGACATCACAACGACTAGGGCTGGATCGTACAGACCGCTTTCTTTCAGCTTGGCGAGAAAGTCGCCGAGCAACTTGTCGGCGAAGCCGACTTGGAGCAGATGCCGTTGGTGCTGATAAAGGATAGGCGCGAGGTCTTTCTGCCAAAGATCGTTTATCAAGCCCTCGGTGTCGAATTTATTCGACGCGTAGGCCTTGCCGGAGGGAAGGTAGTGGCATGGCCCGTGTGGAATCATAACATGCGCGTAGTAAAGCACCGGCCGATCAGATGGCTTGATCGAGCTAACAAGCGCTGCGAACATCGTGCGGCGGTCCTCGTAATTGAAGAGCGACTGCCGTTGGATCAGCCTGGTAGCGACTTCTTTGCCTATGCCCCCTGCCTGAACATCGGCCTGGTCGCCGGCAGGCGTTTCACCGTCCGCTGCAAAGTCATTCCACTTTTCGGCGACAGAGGGGAGACGGGCCGCCCAGATATCAGGCAGGACGATGTGCCCGTAGACGATCGCCACGTCATTGAGTATCTTCCGCATCCTCTCGATGGAGCCGCGAGACGCCTGGAGAGGAGCGCAGAGTCGTTCTGGACACACATGGGTGTCCGACTCAAAAACGTGCATCTCATAGGACTCGCCGAGCAGCGTGAACAGGCTGTGTGGATAGTCGCTCGAAGTCGGCATGAGTCCGGGTTTTGGATAGTTGCCGGATAAAATAGACGGAATGGCCCGGACGGTCGCCGTAGAGACGGAAGTCGCGTTGCGGAACCAGTAGGCCTCTTTGGAGAGAGCAGCAAAGTTGGGGTAGCGCACCATGTCAACCTGATTGCGCTCGGTCAGGAGCGAAGTCAGCGGTAGGCAGTCAAATATGACCATAACGACCGGCGTGCGGGCGGTAATTTTAGGACCCATGGCCGCCGTCCTTTTGGGAAACAGGATTTTTGCCGCTCTTGTATTGAAGATAAAGTTGCCCGGAACAACTAGCGCTGCGACCGCAAGAAAAGCCAAAAACAGCCTGACAGGGCGGAGCTTAAGATAGCTCAGCCCAATTGCGACGCCCACGACGGTCGCCGTCAGCAGCACGACAGGAAGCGGCACGCGGCCAAGCCGCTTGATGAGCGGAAGGGCGATAAAAGCTGAGAGCAGCCCCACGAACGCCAGGTGCACGATGGCCCGCACTCGCTTTCCCAGTATTCCGAACAGCAGCTCAAGGCCGAATAGAAGCCCCGGGATTATCAGGCAGAGTAAAATGACGAGAAGCACTAGATCGAGTGGCTTCGCCTTGCTGGCGATGAAGAACTCCGCATCGCGCCCCAGCACGTCTAGGAGCGGCTGAGCAATCGCCAGGCTGCTCAAGCCGAGGAGTACGAGCGCATCGGCCAGAAGTGTGCCGGTTTTCGCGGAAAAAAGGCTGCCTGTGCTAGATTTTTTCGGCCGGCCGGCAAGCGCGCCATTGGTCTTGAGTTCAGCTTGATTCATCGTCTGTCTCCTTTTGCGGCGATGCTGGGAGAGCTGCCAAGCCATTTTGATTTTTTATTATATCATAAAGTTTCAATTTGAGAGCGGGATCGTTAATTGTAAAATAAGACGTTAGTCCTTTGGCCGGCCGGGACAGTCTGCGGGGTACAGCTTATTAGCCAACCATTCGCAAATCCACGATTGGTTTACTTATCGGGCCCAGCTCGTTTCGCTGATGGGAGGATTTGCTTTTCTGGCCGGTGTCGTACAATCCAACCTGGAAACCAGGCGGCGCCATCATGAGCGGGATCATCTTGAGAAGGTCCATTCTTCAGCCGAGATACTGCTTCCCGCCCCTCCCCGATAGCCCTTCTTCTCTATCGGCTCTATCTTTTCCTGCGCAGAATACCGTTTTTTCCGCCTTTTCTACAGCCGGGCGAACGGCCAACGACCTGTCACTTTAGATATCCGAGAGGCTTCAACTCCTCGAGTGTCTTTCCCGGGATTCTCCCTTTCTGGGCGCCTTTTCTCTGACGCAGAGCAGGGCGAAAATGACCTGCTGCCGATTCCTTGCAGCGGATCGCCTGGCCCGCCAGCCTGCGCCCGGAAAGGAACAGCAGCAGCCCGGCTCCAGGGCAATCAACAAGAGCGGATCGGATACACGTCCATGCCCTCCAGGGGAGCGGTTCTCCGCTATCGAATTCGCCGATAGTTTCCGGATACCTGTAGCAAATGGAACGATGCTTGCATGTCGGAAGGATCACGTGCCATAATACACATGAGGAGAAGGTCCCTTGCCGACACGCCGCGCGGCGCGGAAACTTGCGAAGATGGCCGTTACCCCGGTCCACTCGGCACCTCCGCCCGGCGAACCGTCCATCTGGATGGCGCTGGCGCGCGCCGTTGCCGCGGAGGACCGGCTTTACCTGTGGGCGCTGACCGCGTTGATTGTGCTGGCGGCGGCGATCCGCCTGTATGTCATCGACCGTCCGATGAATTACGACGAAACCTACTCCTACCTTACCTACGCCTCCCGTTCGCTGGCCGATGCGCTGTCGAATTACTCGCAGCCCAACAACCACCTGTGGCACACCGCACTGGTCCACCTGAGCACCGCGCTCTTCGGTAATGCCCCCTGGGCCATCCGCCTGCCGGCGTTTCTCGCCGGGGTGCTGCTGGCGCCGGCGACCTACCTGGCGGCCCGGATGCTGGCCGCCGGCCGCGGCGCGCTCATCGCCGCCGCGCTGGTTGCCGGCTCGCAGATCCTCATTAACTTCTCCACGAACGCGCGCGGCTACACCTGGCAGTGCCTGTTCGTGCTGCTGGCGCTGTGCGGGCTGCTCTATCAGCGGACTGTCGCTCGCCGCCGCGATGGGCTATGGCTGTTCGCCATCGCGTCGGCGCTCGGTTTCTACACTGTGCCGACGATGCTCTACGCGTTCCTCGGCCTAGCCTTCTGGTATGCGGTACTGGTCCTCATCGACGGCGCGCCGGAAACGCGGCGGGCGCAATGGTTGGCGCTGGCAACCGCCATGGCGGGCGCTGTGCTGCTGACGGTCTTCCTGTATCTGCCGGTCTTCATCGCTTCCGGCGTGGGCGCATTAACGAAAAGCGCGGCGCCGCTCTCCTCCGCGGCATTCAACTCCCGGCTATGGTCAATGACCGGTGGCACCATCGAACTGGTGCACCGGGGCATGCCGATGCTGCTGCCGGAGTTTTTCATGCTTTGTATCGCCATCCATGTGTTTCACCACAAACGGCATCGCGAAATGCACGGGCAATTGCTGCTCTTACTGGGATTGCTGCTTGCGGGGATCATGGTTCTCCTCCTGCAGCGCGCGGTTCCGTTCGCGCGTTCATGGCTGTACCTGCTGCCCGTCTACTTCATCTGCGTTGCTTCCGGCCTCGATGTGTTGCTGGAACTGGCGGGTCAGCGCGCCGCGCGCTGGCTGCCGGTCGCGGCGGCGCTGGCGCTGCTCATCCTCATCAACCCCCATGTATGGATGACGCTGTGCGCCCGCACTTACAATCCGGCGGGCATCGACCGCGTCGGCGGGTTCATGGCCGGCCATCTCTGCCCCGGCGACGCCTTCGGCGCGACCGGTTACTTGGCAACGCCGATCGCCTACTACCTGGCGCGCGCCGGGCATGCAACCCGGCAGGTCGGCGGGTCCTGGGCGCTGGAACTCTGGGCCGAGCCGCTCACCGACGGGCCGTTCAAGGGAGATACCGTGCGGCGCTTCCTGCTGGCGCTCCGCCCGATTGACCAGCCGAAGGCTGACAGGTTCCTGCGGGAATATGTATCGAAACAAGGCAAACAATACGAGCAGCGCGACGTGGCAGCGTTCGGGACGATTCGGATTGTTGAGGTGTCGGGGGCAGGTCTATCTTTGAGGAGGCCGCGGAGACCATCGGCCTTCGACCGGACCTCACCACGTAGGAGAACGGGGAGCGGTCGCCGAAACGGCCCACGCCGGCCTTCTCCAGACGGTCGTCACCGCCCCGATCTCCAAAATGCCCTGGCGCCTGGCCGGCCTAGGCCGGCCAGGCTACACCGAATACCTGGAACGTCTTTTCTCCGGGGCGATCATGACCTTCTGGTCGGGGAAATTACGGGTCGCCCTCCTCAGCCACTACCTGCCCTTGCGGGATGCCTTGGGGCGCGTTAAACCTGCATTTCCTGGTGACCGAGGGCGGAGTGGACGAGGCGGGCGTCTTCCATGAGATCCCGCGGATCGACGACTCGCGGTGAGCCGAGGTCTTCGCCCGGGAGGTGCTGGCGGTGCTTGTCCGCAAGGAACTGCTGAGCCCGGAATGGGCCGAGCGCATTCTCTCCTGGCGGCACGCCGGCTTCAATGTCCACAGCCTGGTGGGGACCAGGATGTGGCCGGAGGCCGAACGGGTGGGGACGTACATGATCCGGCCGGTGCTTTCTCTGGAGCGGCTGTCATTCCTGGAGCAGGAGGGCAAGGTTGGTTACCGGCATGGTGAGAACGGCGCAGAGCGGGAGGTGATGGACTATCTGGAGCTTATCGCCCGGGCGACATCCCATATCCCCGACAAGGGGCAGGTCATGGTCCGCTATTATGAGCTATACGCCAACGCCTATATTCGTCGATCACCTGAAGCTGGCGTTTAAGGCGGCCTGGTTGTGGCGACCTACTCCGGGTCTAAATCTACCCGACATTGCGAAACGCACGGGATGATCGTTGTGAGATACCGGTGCAGCACGCCTCAATATAAACGGTCCAAAGAGCGGCAGGCGATTTGATGAAGTGTATGAGGTCAGGACATCAGCGACACCTGGGTCTTCTGATTGATCTTCCAGAGCGGAATACCGCCTTTTTTACCGCCGGGCGGACGGCCGACGATCCGTCACTTCAGATATCCGAGAGACTTCAACTCCTCGAGCGTTTTCGCCGAGATCTTTCCTTTCTGAGCGCGTTTCCTCAGGCTCATAGCCCAGGAGAGTTCCTTCTCGAGCCGTCCGCGGAGGTCTCTCTCCAGCCGTTCATCGTTCAGCGGAGTTTGTTCAAGCGGGTCCTTTTCGAGATCAAAAACGCCGACGACCTTGGCCCCGGTCATGATCTTCTCAACCGGAAGGCTCAGATATTCCGGTTTGTATGGGGACCCGAAATCCATGATCAGCTTTTTCCCGTCAACCGTCATGATGGATTTGTAATGAAACGCTTGAAAGCTCTCTGACATCACCCCCGTCCGTTTCCGGAGTCTACGCTCATCCTGGAGAGGAATCGAAGGGGTATTCTCCGGTATCGCAAGGCGCACCGCCTTAAGGATCGTTGAATAGATATCGATGTTGCTCACGGTCTCCCGGACCTCATGGGGGGATTCTCCACTTTTTATGATGAGAGGGATATGGATCTCTTCCGCGTACAAGCGATCGCCGTGTCCTTGGTGGCCCCGCTCTCTGAATTGCTCACCGTGATCCGCAATGACAATGATAAAGGCATCCTCGTATAGATTGCGCTTGCGCAGTTCCTCGAAGAACTTGCCGATCTTCATGTCGGCGAACCGGATTTCTCCGTCATAGAGGCTGAGCTTCTTCTCGATATCCGTTGAGTATCGACCGTTCCGAAGCGGCCCCTGGAAAAGACGGTTGTATGGGGGAGGCGGTTCATACGGATTGTGAGGATCCAAATAGTGGAGGTAGAGGAAAAAAGGGGTCTTCTTTTTTTGCAGCTTCGTTAAAATCCTGGCGGCGGACTCCGTCACGGCATTGGCAGTGCGATGTACCATGCTCTCGTAGGTGTCGAAGCCCTGAACATAGTTAAACTCTTTCTTCAGCCAGGAATTAGTGATGACGGCCGCTGTCTGGTACCGTCCGCGCTTCAGGATTTCGGCCAGGGTGTCGAATTTCTGGCCGAGGCGCACCGATAGGAAGCGCGCCGTGCCGTGGTCGCGGGCGGGAGGGACCATACCGTGGGATGTGGCGTAAAGGCCGGTGAACATCGAAGCGATGGAAACCGGAGTCCAGTTTGAAGCGCTGACCGCGCGAGTGAACAGGACGTTTTCCCGGGCAAACCGGTCAAGAACGGGTGTTGTGTTCCGTTCATAGCCATAAGCCCCCACGTGGTCAGCCCGGAGCGCATCGACCAGAATAAGGATGATATTCGGCCGCCGGCTCGGTTTGAAGAAGAGAAATAGGCAAATCAAAATGACTGAAAAAATGACCGTTCCGATCAGAAAAGGACGCTTGAGTTTCTTCACTCGCGAAATATACTCTGAATAGCCTCTCGATTCAAGGTTGCGCATTGACAACGCGGGTTATTGACATTGCCGCCCGGCCGGCGATATATTATCGACATGGTGAGGACGGTAGATTTATTGTCCGGAGCGGAAATTCGTCACGTCGCGGAAAAAGGAAAATCCTATCTTTTTTGTTATATTACTTCTGCAAATTGAGGATTAGTCATCGTGTTTAGTATGGAGTCTTGGTGTTGGCTCGCTTTTTTCACCATAGTCAGTTTTTTTGCAGGCTATGTTTATCGCTGGCGTGGCATTCCGTTTCTCGGAAAATGGCGGACGCCGTTCGTCGGTCAAGCGCCACGCTATGCCATCGGGATTCTCACTGGTTCTTCTCTTAGCGAACTCTCAACGCCAAAGGGTGTTGTAAATCCCGTGCTGTCGCCGGAAGCAGTCACGGACGTTCGGGCATCCGCCGTGGCGGACCCATTTCTCTTTCGCCGTCAAGAAAAGTGGCACATGTTCATGGAGGTAAAGAACCGTGCCCGGCGACGCGGCGAAATCGGACTTGCGACGTCACTAGACGGCTTGAAGTGGTGTTACCAAGAGATCGTGCTTCGAGAGCCGTTTCATCTATCTTACCCTTTCATTCTCGAATGTCAGGGTGAGATATGGATGATACCGGAGACGTCAAAGGACCGTTCTGTACGGTTATACCGCGCAACAGATTTCCCCACGCAGTGGAAATTCGAGAAGCGCTTGCTTGAAGGATTGAGTTTCTCGGATCCAACCGTCTTTTCGTACAAGGACTCATGGTGGATGTTTGTGTGCCGCAATGAGTCAGAAGATCTTCTGCTGTATTACGCTGATGCGTTGACCGGTCTATGGCATCAGCACCCGAGATCGCCTGTCGTTTATGCCCAACCAGATAAGGCGCGCTGTGCCGGCCGACCGGTTCGCCATAATGGAAAACTCATACGCTTTGCACAGGACTGCTCGACGAAATACGGCCAAACCGTGCGCGCATTCCAGATCGAGCGACTTGACCGCGAAGAGTATTTCGAAACAGAGCTTAAGGAATCTCCGATCCTGTTTCCCAGCGGAAAAGGCTGGAATGAACATGGAATGCATCATATTGACATGCAGAGCCAAAGTGATGGATATTATCTTGCGGCGGTCGATGGATGGCGGTTAGCGCGCGATTTCGGACTCATGTACTAAGGCTTAGCGCTCTGGCCTGCGTGGAGCAGAAGCGAAATCCTCGAAGCGCAGATGGGAAGAGGCGTTGAGATGAAGGTCTATGACAATGAGATGGCGGAAGAGCAACGCCAGGCGGACGAACGCCACGCGGACAGTGGATCACGACGGCATTGGGGCGAAATGTTACAAAACATTACTGGCTCATGGGCGCGCCATATTTCGGCTTTGGACGTGGGTTGTGGAACTGGCCGATTCTTCTGGTGTCTTCGAAACGTGGAGTTCCTTCTGGGCGTTGATTTGTCTCCATACATGCTGGAGCAGGCGCGAAAGCCGCTCCGGGCAGAGCGCATTGATATTGGCCGGATCGAACTCGTTTGCGCTGATATTTTCAATCTTGATTTGAGCGGAACGAAATTTGACTTTGTCTATTCAATAGGAGTACTCGGAGAATGTGCGCCATTTAGCGCGGCATTATGTCAGAAGCTCCTCGGATCTCTCCAATCTGGCGGCAAGATGTTTGTCACAATAGTTGACGCGCATTCCAGGTTTGACGGTGGCCGATATTCGCGCAAGGCGTTTGTCATCCGGGTTCTTGGAAAGTTATTCCCGTTCTTGCCGCAGCCGTTCCGACGCTATATTAACAGACAATGTGCTTCCAATTTTATGACTAGATCAGAGATCGAAACGTGTTTTAGAACGGTTGGTGCCAATAAATTCACGATTGAAGCCTATCAGCATCCCGTCAACACCGGATGGCAGGGAACGCACTACGACTGCCTGGTTGAAATAGAGTGATTTTCCCTCCGGGACTCGACCTCATTCCTCGTAAAGGATTGGCGACCATGAAGAAAGCCCTCGTTTGCGGCGCCGACGGATTCATCGCCTCGCATCTTATTAAACGCCTGAAGAGGGACGCCCAATGGGTTCGCGGCGTGGACCTTAAATATCCGGAGTTCAGCCCCACCGCGGCCGACGAGTTCCTCATCCTCGACCTCCGCGAAGAGGCCCAGGCCCGGGCCTTAAGGAAGGAATTGATGGCGCGTCCCCCCAACGCCCGGGTCCGCTTCTTCGAACACCGGATCAGCCGCGAAGGATTGGCCGTCGTGGTGTGCTGAAAGGCAGGCCGGCGATGTTCCCAAAGAGAAGAGCGGGCCGTCCAAAAGTCTTTGGCATCATCTCTCCGTACTTTTTCGGGTCGTTCAAGGGGGGCTCGGAAATCCAGACCCGTTTCCTGGCCCAGGAGCTTCTCCGCAGAGGCTGGGTTGTCCACTTCATCAGGGAAGACCGCGGCCAAAAAGGACGCACGCAGGTGTTGGACGGAATCATCGTCCATTCCCTCCCCCGCCGCCGTGCCTTCATGACCTGGCTGAATATCATTCCCCTTTTCCGATGCATGAGGAGAGTGAAAGCCTCCGTATGGTACTGTCGGGCTGCGAGGACCTATCTCTTTTCCGTCTGGCTGGCGGCCCGAAGATTAGGGGGGAAAGTCTTGTGGGCCTGTTCCAGCGAGATCTACGTCTCCAAGGATCTCGGCCTGAAGTCCTCCGGCGGATGTCTTCTTCTTCGCGGGATCCAGGAATTCGACAAGCGGCTTTTCCTGAAAGCCCTCAGGAATATCGATTTTGCCGTCCTCCAGACGCAATCCCAAAAAACGCAGCTCCTGCGGAATTGGAATATCCGCGGGATCGTGGTCCGCAACGGTTATCCGGGCCTTCCTTCGGCCGGAGGCCCCCGCATCCCTGCCCTCCTTTGGATCGGGGCTCTCAAAAAAAACAAACGGCCTGAAAAATTCCTCTTCCTGGTGAAATCCCTGGCCGGTGAGGATTATCGATTCTTTATGATCGGGAGATTCCGGGGAGATCCCGAGACCGTGCGATCCGTCTGTGAAGCCGAAGCGCGTTATCCGGGCTTCCGGCATCTCGGAGAAAAAGAGCCCGGGGAAATCCAAGCCCTTCTTGGACAGGCCCGGCTCCTGGTCCACACCAGCGACTACGAGGGATTTCCCAACGTTTTCATCGAAGCCTGGCTGATGGGCGTCCCCGTGGCCTCGCTGAACGTCGACCCGGACGGCCTGATTCAATCCCATCATCTGGGCCGGCTCTCGCGCTCCATGGATCAGCTGGTGAAGGACGTCCAAGAGCTCATGGGCGACGAGCTCTTATGGAGTGAATGCTCCCGGAATGCTGCCCGATTCGCCCGGGAGATGTTCGATATTCAAAAAAATACGGACACCCTCCTGCGCCTTACCGGGCTCGACGGTTCATAAAAACCGGACGCCGGGTTCCCAGCGGGGTTCCGCGATCCCGAGGCCTTGCGATCAGCCCTCGGCCGCCGATTCTGATCCTGCTAACCCAGCTTTAAAGATTTTTCTATTTTTCCTGATTTTATCGTCCTCGGGGTCTGTTAAAAAAAAAGACACAGTTCCTTGAGCCGATCTCCTTATTCGCTTTCCGTATTGAAGAAACGGGGGAGAACGTCCCCAGAGATTTGAGTTTCATGCATCTCGTCCCAGGGGAGATCTTCTCCTCGGGCTCCAGGATAGCGGTAGACGTTAAAGAAGGCCTTTATCGGTTTGAATTTGAATTTTTTCCCGGCCTCCAGAATGAGTCTGTTGGATGTTTCCAAAGTGAACTCCTTCAAGCCATTTTTCACCCCATAAGCCAAGAGCACACGGAACATCTCTTCGGCTTGTTCTCTGTTTTTAGGGTCGGAAAGACAAAAGTCAGATATGACAGCGATGTTTTTGTGACGACAGAGGACGACGAACCACTGCGGCTCGATCTTAGGATATAAATAACAAAATCGGCAGAGCGGGTACCGCTCGATGCGCCACCTATAAAGTTCCTCGCCGCGTCGGATGGAGATCAGGAGACCCTGATGGGATTGGTCGATAATGCGCTGGAGTCGCGGATCCCAACGGTCGCTAAGGTCCCAGCATCCGTCCTTTTCGAGTGTCTTCTCAGCTTTTTTGACCCGGGCTTTCAGGCGATAGACCTTCACCCTGTCCCATCCTTCGTAAAAGTGCATGGAGCTGGGAGAGGGCGAGTAGGCTCCCAGGATCGGACTTCGGCTTATCGCTTCCTCAAAGATCTTCCTGGCCCGAAGCGATTGACTGGGAAATTCCGGGAATCGGTACCAACCGCAAAAATAAGCTCCGGTTTCTCTTTTCCCCCTCAGCAAGCAAGGAATGTAGAAAAGTGAGCCGATGGCAAAGACATTGTCGTTGACCTTTAGAGCCAGGTGGAGCGTCCGGTCCGCGTGAAAAGGATTTCCCTCATAGAGATGCTCGATATAAGAGTCATTCTGGTAGTGGAATTTGGACGGATGCAGTCGCCGGAAAAAGGTCTTATAGTCTCCAAGGGTGACCTTTTCTTCAAAAGCGATCCGGACTGTATCGCCTGCCTGAGAAGAAAAGGCAAGGCTGGAGAGGGGATGATATTGAGTTTTCAAAGCGGCCTTGACGGTTTTGACGCTATTCACCAGGATATTGGGCCCGACATTGATCCGGAAATAATGCTTTAGTTGGCCAGCCGGCAGCCGGGGATTGTTGATCCGCTTTACCCAGGCGGCGGTTTCATAGCCCAGGTCATTCAGGATCCGATCAGCGGCTAAAAAGCTTTTCTGATTGATTTCGCCGAAGGGGAGAGCAAAATGCCTGCAGCGAATTCCCAGCTGTGCCTCGATTTGCGCATGGCTGTTTCGGATGTCCTCTTCGATCTCCTCATCAGTGAGACTGCAGTAATTGTAGTGGCTGAATCCGTGGTTTCCTATTGTTACGAGGGGATGTTCTTTGAGGGATTTCAACTCGTCCCAGCTCAAGTACGGCCTGTGTTTATGAATCAGCTCAAGGAATTCTTCATGATGTTTACCCAGGATTTCATCAACGACTTCGCCTTCCATTTTTTTCTGGTTGAATATCGAGCCTTTAGACCAAACGTAAACGTTCTCGGCTGTGAAACCTTCATGGAGGCCGAAAACGGAGTCCATCTTTTTTACGTATTCGTTCAGAAGTTCCTTGTTCTGGAGGATGTAGTAGAACTTATCCCTCCAGGAATAGCCGGAATCAGTTGTTTTGACTGCTGGATAGATAATGACCGGAATCCGGTGCCTCTCAACAATAGACAAGCCGGATTCATAGAATGACCTGCAAACGTCGTCAAAGCTGAAGTGGATATAGGTTTGGAATTTCTGCTCTCCATCGGCAGTGAGCAGTCTGTCGAGATTAACGAATTTCCCTATCGATTTTAAAACACGGCTGAACAAGTCGAATTGAGTTGGAGAAATTGCCGCAAGGCGAGCGAAAGGGCTGGCGGATTTTTTTTCTTTAGATATTCTGTGAAAACTAAAAGCGAGTCGCCTCGGGTTGTTTCTAAGAACACTTACTCCTTCGATGATTTGATGAAACCTGCCGCTCATTATAAAGCCCAGCAATGAGTATCTTTAATAGAAAGAATTTGCTTTTTCCGTGACGTGACGAATTTCCGCTCCGGACAATAAATCTGCTCTCCTCACCATACCGGAAGTATATCGTCCGCCGGGCGGCGCTGTCAAATGAGGGATTTCATCATTCAGGGGATACAAAGATGATTTTGCATGAAAAATTGACTTCATTTCTCCCTTATGCTAATTTACTGTCGAATTTCTATGAGCATGTTTTCCAGCCGGCTCCAGACGAAAAGTCAACGGAACTTCTTGATCCTTTTCGCTCTCGGCGTCATCCTTATGGCCGCTTTTATCCTCAGATACAAGGCGATCAAGTTCGGATTTCCCATTATCACCCACCCCGACGAGCCGGTCATCTATCGGTCGGCCACCCATATGATCAAGACTCGGAATCTCCATCCGCAGACTTTCTTGTATCCTTCATTTTATTTCTATCTTCAGGCCCTGCTCTATATAACGGTGTTTTTTATTGGAAAGCTCAAGGGGATATTCCAGAACTTCTCGGACGTGAGCTATATCACGCTCTATTTTTGGGGGCGGTTCTTAACGGTGATCATCTCAACAGGGACTATATTCCTGACGTATCTCCTCGGGCGTCGTTTATTTAATCAAACAACAGCCCTCCTATCCGCTCTTTTCGTTTCTCTTTCTTTTCTTCATTTGAAAAATTCTTTCTTGATAACAACAGATTCTCCCATGGGATTCTGGGTTTTGTTCTCATTCCTCATGTCCGTTCTCATCCTTACCGGGGAGCCAAAACTCAGGCATTATCTGCTCAACGGCCTGTTTGCGGGATTGGCTATAGGCACAAAATACAATGCGGTTTTTATTCTGCTCCCTCTGATCGCGGCCCATCTCTTCAAGACATCCTTTTCTTTTAAGGGGTTATTCGATAAAAAGCTTCTCCTGGCCTTGCTTCTGGTTCCCGTCGTCTTTGTGCTGACGACGCCCTATGCTGTTCTGGATTTTCCCCTGTTCTGGGATTTTTTGAAGTTTCAAAATCGAGCTTATCAAGCATTCCCGTTCGGGATAGAACGAAACGCCGTGAGCTACGGCGGCTATTTTTATGGTTTGCTGGGAGGGTGCGGGATCATTCCGATGATCCTCGCGGGGTTCGGCCTCTATTCCATATTCAAGAAAAGTCTCCCGTCGGCCGTTCTCCTGATATCTTTTCCCTTGACTTTCTATTTATTCATGGGCGCCTATCCGCGCGTTTTCATGCGGAATATGGTTGCCGTCGTGCCCTTCTTGGGTCTCCTTGGGGCATTCGGTGCTTTCCAGCTGACCCGATATCTCTGGAGATGGGGGAGCCCGCTAGAAGCATTCCGCCGAAAATTGGGCTGGGCTCTCTCGGTTGCCGTCGTCATCGGAACCGGATGGGGATTATGCACCCAGGGACTGAAGGACTATCGTCAGGTCCGGGTGATGACGTTGCCAAATACCCGCTGGCTGGCCGAAATCTGGATCAAACAGCATATTCCTGCAGGAGCCCGAATCATCAAGGAATCCTACACGCCGAGTATCATAAAAAAATGCAAGGTCGTAGATCTAGGAGTCGCCGGCTTTGCCAAGAAAAGAGTCCAATATAATTTAGAAAGTTTCGATTTTATTATTCTGAGCAGTGATAGTTATAACCGCTTTTTCGCAGATCCCGAGAGCTTCCCCGATGAAGTCCGGATTTACCGGAGTATTATGTCTACTCATCCGCTCAGAAAAATCTTTATTCCCGACAATAAGACGACTTCAGGCCCCGTGATCAGAATTCACAAAGTTCGAAAGCCGGCCTCTGTTCGAACAGGGAGGACCTCCCCGTTCTGAAGGGTTGAAGCGCGGACCTTCTATTTGATGTATCCCAACGTTTTGAGAGTGTCCGTCGTTTTATGGTCAACAAGCCGTTTCGGCACGATGGGAGTTTTTGACGCAAAATTCCGATAAAGATCCATTTTTTGTTCTAAGCGCCGTCTGGTCTGCTCCGGCTCTTTCGTATAGATATTCTTCCTTTCTCCGGGATCTTGACCGAGGTCATAAAGCATTTTTTGCCCGCTGAAATGGACAAGTTTCATCGGTCCGTCAACCAGGGCCAGATTGGTGTCCTTGCCAACCTGGGAAAAGGCGAGGTCTTCCCATCCCTGTGATTTGGAATCGATGAAAGGAAGCAGGCTCTTCCCCTGAAATTGCTTGGGCTTCTTCAAGCCAAAGAGATCAAGGACCGTGGGCCCCAAATCGATGTGCTTAACAATCCTCGGGACCTTGATGGGAGAAACGCCGGGGACCTTTATGATAAGAGGGACTCGGATTTGAGGCTCGTGAAGGAAGTCGCCGTGTTTGAAATATAGGTGGTGTTCCCCAAGGGCTTCTCCATGGTCGGCCGTGAAGATGACGGCCGTCTCCTCCTCGGCGCCGATTTCTTGGAGTGCCGCCAGAAGACGCTGAATTTGCCGATCTGTATATATGACCTCTCCGGCATAATTGGATAGATAATAATCGACATCCTTGCGATTCTCCAAAACCTGGTAAGAAGGGATCGTATCCTGCCGGTCTTTATCGCTGATTTCGAGCTGGATTCCTTTCCGATTCTTGGGAAGAAGGTTCATGAGTTCCGGGTGGGGATAATAAGGTCCATGGGTATCCTGAAAATGGACAAAGAGGAAGAACTTCTCTTTCTTTCCATTCCGGACCAACCATTGAATGGCCGCCTGGGCCGTCAGATTCGCATCCCTCTCCCGCATGTCCCGGTTGATTTCTTTCTGCGGCAATTGATCATCGTAGAATTCAAAACCCTTTCCGATGTTCGTTGTTTTCTTCAGAACAGGATTGCTCACGAAAGCCGCCGTCTGATAGCCGCGGCCGCGAAGAATTTCGGCCATGGTGAGCAAAGAGTCGGGCAAAACCTGGGTATTCGTCTTTATTCCGTTATAGATCGGGTACGTGGACGTGAACATGCTGGCTATCGAAGGCAACGTGGCGGGATAAGAGCAATAGGCCCTCGAAAAAAGGGCTCCTTTTTTGGCCAGAGAATCAATTGCGGGAGTCGAAATTCCTTTTTGGCCGTAGCAGGAGAGATGATCATACCTGAGGGCATCGACCACGATCCACAACAGATTCTTAGGAGGATGGGATTGACAGCCCGTGAGTCCAAAAAGCAGAAGGAGCCCTGAGAAAGCAGCCTTACAAAGGCGATAAGGACGTCCTAAGGGATGTGTGCCCCCCGACAACGAAATCAATTTTCTTTCCACCGTGCTCATACTAACTCATAACGAAATTAAATATCAAGCCGCAGATGGCTCTTTTGCAGGTCATGGGGGGGGTTATTCGTCTTGACATCGATTGTGGCCCGGGATAATATTTTCAACGTGATAAGCATTTGATTTCGATCTCAAAGGCGGGGAAAATGCCGGGAGAGAGAAAAGAAAATCCTATCTTTGTCGAGTCCTTTCCTGCATATAGGCAGGAGGCACCCATGAGAGCGGAGAAGGATGGCCTGGCAAAAGCATTCTCGTTTTCGAAGCCTGCGACATGGCTGGCTACGGAAAAAAGAAGCTGGTTGCTCCTGGGGATCCTGCTTTTGCTTCTTTTGTATTTTGTGATGTCCAAAAGCAGAGGTCCATTGCTTGCGAGACTCGGCCCAGGGATTTCCAGCCTGCTGGCGGGTTGGTTCATCGCCCGTTCGCCCCGCTGGAACGCATTCGCAGAACGGATGGGGCCTTTCTGGAAAAACAACTTTCGCATAACGGCCGTAGTCATCTTGTACATGGTTGTGGTCTTGGGCCTTTCGCCGCGGGCTTTTCTTAGTAATGACGACATGGGTATCCTGGGCGAGATTAGGGGAGGGTTTGCCGTCAGTTTCATGAGCCTGATCCTCGGCCGGTGCCTGAGTCTTCTGTACGGTCTGGCACCGTCATTCCCGTTCTATGGCATTTTTCTTTATTTAATCCATGCGTGCAGCATTTACCTTTTTATCAAAGCCTTCTCGCGTCTCAGGAGATTTAACGCCTGGTTCCCGTTCTTCCTGATCGCCTATCTTTCTTTTTATGCGCGGTTCCTGATGGAGGTCAGTTATACTAACACTTCTTTTCTGATCGGCATCAATGCTCTGATGTATTGCGTCAGCAGGCTGATAGAAGAGGAACGGCGGACGGTTGTCTTCATGCTGTCGGGCCTTCTATTCGCTTTCTGCTTCTTGGTCCGTAAATGGGTCCTTCTCGGATTGCTGCTTTTCTCAGCGGTCATATTCGCATGGCTTCTGATCAGAGACAAACGCTCATGGAAAGGGCTCGCTGTCTTTTTTATCCCGGTCATGCTCATTTTTTCGGCGGACAGGCTGATGGCGCGGTATGGTGTCTCGGAGACGTACAAGGCCTATCAAAGGTTCAATTTTCTTCGCGGGAATGTGCAAGACAACCCCATTCTCGACCAAAACAAAAAGAACCCCCGCCTGCTCATGGCTAACGGTTGGACAGAGAATGACATGATGCTATTCCACTACTGGTTTTTCACGAACGAGAGGAAGTTTAACGAAACGACAATGAAGAATTTTTTCATTGAAAAACCGCCCGGCAGCGCTATCAGACCGAAGGATGTCATATCGCGGGCGGGCCAACTTATTGCTGAGCATGATATCCAGTTCTTCCTTCTGGCCTCGCTTCTTGTCCTGACAGTTTTTTTAGCAAGGTTCAAAGAGAACAAGTTAGTCTTCCTGAACGCCGTTTATATTTCGGCCGGTATGCTGGGCATGCGCATGTTCGCACATATAAACCGCAATGTCGGCGATCCGCTTTTTCTCCTTCCCCTGGCATCGACCGTTCTGTTCGTTTTCCAGGGCCGTGCAAATGCTGAGCCTCGGAAGCCATGGAACAGGCCGTTATACGCTTTTTTTATTGTTTGCTGTATGGCCGTCCTGTCGCTCAATTGCATAAGGCACGCGCAAAGGGCCGAATGGGTGGCATCAAACGTGAAGAAGGAAAGGGCCATCACGCAAAGAATGAATGCCGCATATTCCGGCGCCTTGTTCCTGGGGCGGGTTCCGGACTGGATACAATACGTAGACCCCCTGAGGGAATCCAGCAATACTTTTGAAATAATCCCGACCTCCTGCAACGCTTTTTCCGAGCGGTTTTATGATATCATCGGACGGCGCATCGGTGTGAAGCGTGGAGATGATCTTTTTCCCCGTTTTTTTAAGTTGAAGAACGCGTATGTCATATGGAGAACAGATTTTAGAACGAAATTTAAAACATATCTGCGACAGAATTATGGGCTTCGGTGCGAATTTGTCCTCCTCGAAATGCTCGATAGATTGAACGGGATTTTCAAGGTGTCTGGCAAGATGGCCGATAGGCGAAGACACAGGACTTCCCCTAATCAACAGCTCTGAAATCGGGGGGTTCGAATAATGGGGGTCCGTTCGGTCCATCATGGCCTGAATTGCTGAACCGCCTCGATGACGCGGTTTTGTGTGGGTTCGTCCAGCGTGGTGTAGAACGGCAGGCGCAGCAGTCGGTCGCTGATGTCTTCGGTCACAGGGCAATCGCCCTCTTTCCCGCCGAACTTCCGGCCCATGTCCGAGATGTGCAGCGGCAGGTAGTGGAACACCGCCTGGATGCCCCTCTCCCTCAGGAACGCGATCAGCGCCTGCCTCGCCCGTAGCGACGGCAGCAGCAGATAGTACATGTGGTAGCTCTGTTCGCACTCGCGGGGTATGATTGGCAACCGGATGTGCTGCTCCTCAGCCCACCCCGCCAGGTGCTTGTGGTAGGACTCCCAAATGCGTTGACGCTTGGCTTGGATGTGCGCCCACCGTTCGAGTTGCCCATACAGAAACGCCGCCAGTATATCCGACATGATATAGCTGGAGCCGATATCCACCCAGGAGTACTTATCCACCTCTCCCCGGAAGAAGCGGCTTCGGTTGGTGCCCTTCTCGCGAAGAATCTCGGCGCGCTCGATGAACTGCGGATCGTTGACCAGCAGAGCGCCGCCCTCGCCGCAGGTAAAATTTTTGGTCTCATGGAAGCTCTGCGTTGCCAGACACCCGAACGTGCCGAGAAACCGGCCCTTGTACTTGCCGAACAGCCCGTGCGCATTGTCCTCGACGACCGCAACGTTGTGGCGACGGGCAATGTTCAAGATCGCATCCATCTCACATCCGACGCCGGCGTAATGCACCGGCATGATCGCCTTCGTCCTCGGCGTGATCAGTGCCTCGAGCTTCGTCTCGTCCATGTTAAGCGTATCGCGGCGGCAGTCGATAAACACGGGCCGGGCGCCCCGCAGCACAAACGCGTTGACCGTCGAGACGAAGGTGAAGGACGGCACGATGACCTCATCGCCCGCCTCCATGTCCAGCAGCAGCGCCGCCATTTCCAAGGCATGCGTGCATGAGGTCGTTAAAAGCACTTTGGGGACGCCGAGTCCCTTTTCCAGAAGCGCTTGGCACTTCTTTGTAAACATGCCATCGCCTGAAATATGTCGGTTACTGATGGCGTCGGCGATGTAGGTTAATTCCCGGCATTCTAAACACGGCTCGTTGAAATGGATGCGATATGCGGCCATTTTCTTTCCCTATTGACAAGACGCCCCGCGCTTTAGGGCGTCGGAGCGCATGAACACGCGCGACGTCTCATGTCTTGAACCGGCCGGACTGAACCTCCGCGTCGTAATCATTCAGTGCTCTCGCGTAGTCGTAGATTGGCTCCCATCCGAAATCTTGCTTGGCCTTGCGGATGTCGAAGTAGTAGCTCTTGGGCTTCTCCGGCTTCTCCGGTCGGTAGACAACCGGCACAGGTTTCTCCACCGTCCCGAAAACTCGTGCGAAGGTCAGGGCCTCTTCCTCGTTGGTGCGCCCCACCCCTGAACCGATCACGTACACTCCGCGGGCGCGATCGCCGGTGATGGCCATATATATCGCGCGCACCGCGTCCTTGACGTACAACGAATCCCGCCGGGCCTTATGCGCCCCCCATATCTCCAGCGGCTGGCCGGCCTTCGCCCGCCTGTAGAAGACCTCAAACGCGCTGGGGTGGAATATGCCATCCGCCCAGAAACCTTCCTGGCGCCCATACCCCAGCAGTCCGGTCAATTGCAGAATGATCCCCCGGATGCCGTGCTCCTGAGAGTAGTGCTCCACGTAGTCTGAAGCCGCGATCTTCGAGATCACATAGGATGCATGGTCGCCCGTTAGGGCGTACTTCCGTCCCATCGCCTCGCTGATCGGCATATCCGTGTGTTCGGTCACCTCGTACCTCGTCGACGTATAGAGGAATTTCCTTATGCCGTTGCGCCTGCAGTGTTCCAGCGAGTAAAACGTGCCGAGCGTGTTAGTCCTGATGAAGATGTCTCTGGTGTCCTCTACCGAAGCCGGGATGAACGCCGCCAGATGGATGAACGCCTTGACCGGCCCCGCCGGAAGCGCGGAAAACGAGTCGGGGTTGCTGACGTCCAGCGGCACAAACGGGACGTCCAGCTCCTTAAAGAAGGCGTCGTACTTGCGACTGCGCCCGGCCGCGATGACCTTCTCCCCGGCCTTCACCAGGTGGTCAACCAAGTAACGACCCACAAACCCCGTCGCGCCGGTCACTATGATCATGTCATTTGCCTCCGAGCTTTACGCCCTGATTCTCGACAAGTTCTCTCACGATAAATATCGGTCGCCCCTTAGTCTGATCAAAAACGAAGCCGATGTAAAGCCCTAAAATCCCCATCTGCGCCAGGATGATCCCGCCCACGAAATAGATCGACACGATCGTGCTGGTCCACCCCGCGACGCCCACGCCATAAATCAGGTAGCGGATGATCATGTAGACCGCGCAGAGAAACGCCAGCAGGGACACCGTGAACCCCACCTTGATCGACAGGATCAGCGGCTTGTTCGACTGCGTGGTGACGATCTCCAACGCCAACCGAAGCTGTTTTCGCGTCGTGTACGACGACTTGCCCGATGCCCGCCCGGCGTGATCGATGGCGACCGTCGTGGACTTGAACCCCATCCACTTGATGAACGGGATGAACGCCCGGTTCTGATCCCCCATGCGCTTGTAATTATCCATGACCATCCGACGGCTGATGCTGAAATTGCTGATCGAATTGTCGATGGCGCCGGCGGTGAAGTAACCGTATAGCCAGCAGAACACCTTCGATGAGAGCTTCTTGAACAACGGATCCTTTCTCACCGCCCGTCTCGAAAAGACCACATCGTATCCCTCTTGTGCCTTGTTGTACAATTTCACGATCTCCTCGGGCTTGTCCTGCAGGTCACAGTCCATCACTACCACCCACTCGCCATCGGCGTAGTGCAGCCCAGCCGTGATCGCCCGGATCTGCCCGAAATTGCGCGACAGGTCGATTCCTTTGACATGCGGATCCCTCAGCGCGATCTGTTTGATCACCTCCCACGAATTCTGTGGACAAGCGTCGTTAACCAGGACGATCTCGTAGCTCGGAGTGATCGCGGCCAGCGCTGCCACAAGCCGACGGTGCAGCTCCTCCAGGCACGCCCTACAGCTATACACCGGAATAACGACGGAGATATCCATCATGTGCCTCCAGCCACAGGTTTATCGGCGCTGCGCCCGACGAAGCTCTTCATGTATTTCGGTGCATCGGGGCCTTCGTTGAAGATCAGGTCCAGAATGCTCACCCCGTGATCGAAGGGTGGGTAAAGTTGCCGGTACTCGGGATACCCCGAGTAATCCATGTATGTCAACTTGATACCCGCGTCCAAGAAAGGTTTCTCCTGGATGTAATCCTTCGCGGACGGCCCAGATATGTATTCGTCGGCGCCCGCCTGTCGGCACAGATCCACCAGCCGTTCGGTCTGCCCGTCAACCAGCCGGTAATCCCGCGACCAAGTGATCTGCGTCCTGATACCGAGGATCGCGCAGACCTCGTGCAGGAAACAATAGTTGATCACGCTGAGGCACTGCTCACCGGAAATGCCGCGGTAGACGCATTCGAAAAGTTGCTCGTGCTCTCTGAAGTGCGACGCTTTGGCGTAGTTCTGCAGGAGGCTTTTCCAGTGCTTCCGACTCCAAGTCGGATCGATGACGCGCGTCTCCTGAATCGTTTGCCCAAAGCTGTGGCGTACGGGGATGGTCAACCAGATGACTCCTTGCGGCGTCTTGATCTTGTTGCGGTTGCGCCAGTCGTTCTTTGTAAACTGCGCCGTGTCGTAAAGGATGAATTCGTCGACGCTGTTGATCAGGTCGAAGTATCCCTTCCACGGGATGTAGTTCGATTGCAGGATGGCGATTCGCTTGCCCATGGTTCCTTCCCCGGCCCGCTTGCCTAGCGGGAGTGTTGCCTCCGGCGGGATCTCACCCATTTCCAGAGCCCAAGATGGCCAATCCCTAAGGCAATCGCCATAAGCGAATAGGATCGCAATACGAGCGATCCGGCCTGGGCCGCCGCCTCCGCGACGCCGAAGTGGATCAGCAGCTGCGAACTTCCGGCCTCGGAGATGCCCAAGCCCCCGGGAATAAGGCTCAGGATACTGATCAGCGCCACGATCGACATCAGGGCTACCGTCTTCGCGAAGCCCAGGTGAATCCCGCCACTGTAAAGGAATACCTGCCAACTGAACGCGACCGACGCCCACGAAACGCAAGTGATCGCCATCACCAGCGTCAGTGTCGGCACGTCGCCCATGCACTGGCGCATATACGCCAGTAACTGCTGCGGCCGCCCCTTCAGCCGGAGCTTCGTTAGCGCGATCAAGCCCGCAACGCATACTAGCACCAAGCCTCCAAGGAAATAGTAGGCATATGTGCGATTCGGCAAGATGTTGAGGCTCGTCAGGAGGCTCACGCACGCCATCGTAAGCAAGGCCGCTAAGTCCAAAACCCTCTCGACAAGAAACGAGCCATAGCCGGGAGAGCGCTGAATCATGCCGTACTTTTTCAGCAGCTCGATCTTGAGCATTTCCCCTGACTGGAGCGGTGTAAACAGGGCGAAGCTCAACGAGACGGCCGTGCACATATGCAAGTCCAGCAGTGGCACGTGGGTGTCGGTCCGCCGAAGCAGAATGTGCCACCGGAGCGTCCGAATCATCCAGTAAACTACGATGGATGCTCCACCGCCTACGATCAGGCACGTCAGATTGACGTCCCTGAGCACCTGCCCAAGCTCCCTCCATTGGAAGGTCCGCCCGATGTACCAGACGCTTGCCGCGAAGACGATCACGCTGAAACTGCCTGTGAGCGCACGATGCCGGATCCCCGGCCGCTTTCCCGTCGCCCCGTTGCGCGCGGAAACACTGCCGGCCTGCCCGGCTGGGTCGCGTTGATCGTGCCCGCGATCCATCATCGTTTTCCACACCTCAACCTATGGTCTCCGATGAGCCCCGCCCGGCTCATCTATCGCCAAGCGTGGTCTCGCCACCGACCGACACGGCTTCGTTTTTGCATCATGGAGCGCACTCCCTCCTCTCGACCACGACGGTAATATATCGCCGTCCGCAGATCGGAGTCAAGAACAAGGGAAAATGCTCCTCAGCATGATCGGTGAGGAAGGCGACCATCCTCGTCGTCCCGCCGGCACGAAAAAGGCTCCATCGCTATTCGAGGCTATAGACGAATATGCCTTCCCAGCTGTCCAGGATATAGATTCGATCCAGGCAGATGAAAAGCTGCAGGCAGGGCACGGGTCTATCCCATTCTTCATCATAGCTATTGTAGACAAAAAAGCCTTTATTTTCACCGTTCCTGTCGAAAACCGTGACCGCGGGGGCATCCTTCTCAAGGACCCAGAGGTCGCCTTTGGAATCGATCGCCAGCGAGCAGATTTCGCCGGGCAAGTCACTCCGTCCGAGCGCGGAACAAGGTCCGTGACGCCTTCCATGGCCAGGTCACGGAATCCCTCATTTTTCCTGTATAGAAAATAGTCTGCCTGGGCTCGGAGATAATAAAAAAGCGGTCATTGTTCATCGCTGACAAAAAACAAGATTCCCGTTGTTAAAGCTCCGTTCCTGTCGATGACATTCATTCCTGATCAGCGTTTTTGTTTTATAAGTTGAGCGAATTCAAAATTTACGAGCGAGAGCTTTTGCCATAAACTATCCGGGGCATCAAGATTTACCTTAACGGCAAATTCAATTTTTACTTTTCGGTTTTTAGGGATGATGTTTTCGATCTCGAACCAGCGGGCGTATTTGGTCGTTCTGAGAGGGAATCGCTCGGCAACCCTGTCATTTATCAGAATGAGAACGCTGAATGTTTCAGCGGCATTGCGGAGATCAGGGGCCCGGTAGGGGGGATACACGGCAACCCTGAATTTGCGGGGAGCGTCATCGTTCACTTGGTATGTATGACTGGCCGACACGAGGTCTCCTTTTTCGGGGACCCTTGCGTGTCCCAGGGTCAGGCGGAAATGCCTCTGGCCTTTGTAGATGGACTGGATTTTTCTGAAATATTTTTTGGCCTGCTCAGCACGATAGTTGATTCGGGGCCGAGTCCATTCCATCATATCGAGATATCTTCTTTCACTGAAATGGGCGAATACGTGGACCGCGCTGAAAAGAAAGCAGGCGATGACCAGGACGATAAGAGCGCCTCTTATGAGAATAAAAATGTTCTCTTTGATGCTGCGTTGGCCTTGATTTGTTTGAAGGCCTGGCCGGGCGCCGAGCTGTGCGGCCATGAGCATCGGAGCTATGAACCAAATGGGATACATATACCTCGGCTGGTTTTCTCCTAAGATGAGCAGTGCTCCGGAAAGAAATGACAGTGTCAACAGGGAAGGGAATGCCCTGGGATTAATCCTGTTCCTGATCAGCATAAGAAAAGAGGAAAGAATGAAGGCCATCTCAAAAAACAAGACAAAGACCATATTGTGATTGGTCAGGAAGTTCTCGATCTTCTTCCCCTTTAATCGGGATGATGGAAGCTGGATGGAGCCGCGGTAATAGAAGAAAGTTTGCGATCCCAATCTGTAAAGTCTTTCCGCCCGCATTAAGTAGTTTGAAATTCGATCAAATGAGTTGTAATAGGTATCGGATAATATCTTGTCGACCGCCATGGAATAATAATACGTATTCCCATTTTGGGTGTAAGAACTGTAATTTTTCCATTGATAGGAATAGGTCCCCGTTCCCCAGCTATCGCTGCCTCTAATAAAATTAAATATCGAATCCTTGAATTTAACCTTATCGCTGAGGATCAGACCGTTAGACTCAAGCAGGACATAAACTCCCTTCGACGCAAGAAACGAGAAGCCCACAAAAAGAAGGATAAGATAGGCGCGCTTGTTCAAAAAATGAGAACTCTTCTTAGGCGTATCCCTCAGTGAAATCCCCTGGGCTTGAGATGCCCGGTAAACGATAAACATCAAGACAGCCAACCAAAAGAATGGAGAAATTCCTCTCTGGATTTCCAAAAATTCCGCGGATATTCCAAGAATCAGGCCCGTTATCAGGCAGGCTATCCATGACTTTTTATCAACACTCAGGAGTAAGGTATCAAGCATCCAGAGAGAGCATAGAAAGAGAAAGGCTCCAGGAATATCATGCGTGGGGATACATAAATTAAAGAAGGTCTCAGGAACAAGAAGAATCAGAAAAAGGCTTGCCCGGGCGGCGCTTTCACCAAACCACCTCCGGGCAAGAGAGAAACTCATAAGGGAGCTCAGCATCAGGATCACGACATTGCCGATCTTGTAGACGAGCGGTGAATTTCCAAATAACCGCGCGAGCGGGACGAGAAACAGGAGGACTCTTTGCTCGTGCACACCAGTGATTCTTTCAGGCCAGCCGGCTGTGATCGTGTTCGTAGCAATCTTCCACATGCTTTCAAAATCCGAGACAGGCTTGACATCCATAAGGTAAACATAGGCGAGCTTAAGGCAAAGCCCGACGAAAACGGCCAAAATAACAAATGTTTTTGTCGACATTCCTTTGAACACGGACTTCCTGGCAATGAGGACAAATAGGACGCCAATCAAAATGACATAAAGAGTGTTTACGGATGTTATGAAAAAATACCTGCGAGATATGAGATTATCAATAAATTGAGCAGCCAACCTTGACATTCCCTTGAACATGGGTATTGTCAGGCCTAAAAGGATCAGCCACCCCATCGAGGCATAAATCAGGTTTTCAAAGGTAAATTTGATAGGTTTTTTGAGATGAAAGGCATAGAGAATTAACAATGCGGCAATTCCGGTGAACAATGAGATGAACATAGGGACTACGGGATACCCTGCAAGCATTTGATAAAATACTATCATGTTTATGGGTTTTCTTCCATTCCGCGTGGGCAAGCCAACGTCAATTTGCCGGCGACGAGATAGGCTTTTGTGGGACTAGCCGTGTCAACGTCGAGATTTTGTTCTTGTTTGAAGATGACGAGTTAGTGTACGATCAGATCTGCATCAGCCGCATTCAATTTCGCCCTTGGCTGAGAAGGAGGGAAAGAGCGTGACACTTGAATTTATCCTGAAGTTTCTCGGGGTTTTTCTGGGCGTCCTGGCCCGGACGCTCCTCCCCTGGCTTCGAAAGCTGCGGGAGGGGCAAGCCCTACGATTTAATAAACGCTATTTCTATTCGACCCTGGGATCGTTGACGATTGGCTTCATCCTGACGCTGGTCATATTCCCGCAGTTGACCGCGGTCCATGACGGCTCCCCGGTCGTCGAGGCGTATTTCAAACTCTTCTGTCTGGCGTTCGGGTTCGGGTTTGGATGGAATGGAATGGTCATGGAGGGCAGCCAATGGGCGGCCGGCTTTCTAAAAAAGACGGAGTGATCTATCCGGAACAGCCTATCCTTCAATCCGGATTTTATTGCGTTCCGGCAGCGCGGGACCCATCTTGAAGGTGAGGGAGGAGATGCCGGATCTCGTCACGGTTCAGGCCGTTGGCGACATCGGATTTGTCGGGAGGATCCGCGACCGCATCCGCCTTCAGGAGGACGGCTATCCCTTCTCGGGGGTCGCGAAGGACTTAGCCGCGGCCGACATCATGTTTGGGAACCTCGAGATCCCGGTGCTGGAACGGGAAGACGCGGGGCACAATCCCATCGTGCCTCGGACGCTCATCGCGACCGTCGAATCGATCGGCAGGCTCAGGAATGCGGGGTTTCATATCCTCTGCCTCGCCAACAACCACGTGATGGACCAAGGGCCCCACGGGCTTCGCACGACACTCAAAGCCTTGCGCGGGCACGATCTGCTCGCGGTCGGCGCGGGGGAGGACCTCGCGAGCGCCCGCAAACCCGTCATCGTCGAGAGGAAGGGGCTCCGGTTCGGTTTCCTCGCCTACACCTCGTCCGCTAACATCTGGGCGCACGCCGACAAGCCCGGAGCGGCGCCGATGCGGCAGGAGATCGTCGAGGAGGACATCCGCGCCCTCAGAAGCCGGGTGGATGCGCTGCTCGTCTCGCTTCACTTCGGTCTCATGTACACAGACTATCCGCGGCTCAACGACCAGGCGCTCCTCCGCCGGTGGATCGATCTCGGGGTCGACGTAATCCTCGGTCATCACCCGCACGTCTGCCAAGGGATCGAAGCCTACGGACGCGGCCTCATCGCCTACAGCCTGGGCGAGTTCGTCTTCGATCCGCGGGCCGGGAACGTCGTCGCGACACAGTCCCTCGCGCGGCGCGCCGAGACGATGATTCTCCGCTGCCGGTTCGGGAAGCCCGGTCTCGCGGGCTGGGAGATCGTGCCGGTCCGGATCGGAGCCGACCTCGCGCCCAAGAGCGCTGAGGGGGAGGACGCCGCACGCATCAGACGCCGCTTCGAGGCTTTCTCGAAACCCCTCGCGGGGGACGGGCTCAAGGCTCTCGACCGAGAAGCCTTCACGGGCTCCGTCCTCGTCGGCCACGAATCGCGCGTCTTCTGGCATCACATCAGGCGCTTCCACTTCCGCTACGTCCTCGGTAAGCTTAAGAACATCCGCCTCCGTCACATCCGCATGCTCCTCGGCTCGGTCCGTCACCGGTTGAGCCGTCCCGGCGCGATGCCTCCACCATAGAGGCCCATCCAAGGCGGAAGAAACCACCTTTGATAAGATCGAAAGCCTGGAGAGCCCCGAAACTGAATCCATCGTCTCACAGGATGATGCCGGGACCCGCCGCGCCGATCATGACTTGGGGACGAAAGAGAAGACTGGCTATCGGGGAGGGACCGGAAGCGGCATCTCGGCTGAAGAATGGACCTTTTCGAGATGATCCCGCTCATGATGTGGATGTTGAAGTTTTTTCTAATGCATGGAAGGGATAGGGGTCTCCTTTTTTCGCCGCGTATCGAATGGCCGCACGGCGTAATGAATCCCCCCTTCTTACCATGCCGGAAATATATCGCAGGCTATACGGCGATGTCAATAATCTGAACTCGTTCATCTTACGGGCTATGGTAGGTCAAAACGCACCGTATGGCCCTATCCGAAAATGGGGGAGAGATTCAATAGACGCCTGTCATTTTAGTTAGCCGGGGAATCGATAGATCCAGATGGATAATCCAATAAGAACAAGAAGAGTTCCATCAAGGACAAAGCGCAGCCAGCGGGCATGAAGCCCCAGGAGTTCCCTCCCCCTTACAAGAAATATGCCCAGGACCGGAACAAGCGAAAGAAAATAATGCGCTTTTGATACCGTATAAACTGGATTTTTGAGCATATACATAGCCAGGGCTATCCATGTCCATATCGACACAGCCACAATGACAAGATCTTTGTTCAAAGCCGGACGGCGAAAAACGGATAACGCGCTTGCTCCCAGGCCCAATAATATGGTCATGGAAGGCATGGCTGCAAGAATGAGCATGATACTCATTAAAAGAAGAGTCGAGTTCAACCGGGGATGATCTTTTTTTATAAAATTGAGGTGGGCATCCGCCCAGAGCGAGGCATAGATTCCATCGGGCCCTGTCGCCCACATGGCGAGCTTTGGGGTGTGGAAAAAAACGGAGCCAAAACCAAGATAAAAATCCAGGGTCCGGAACGTCGGCTTAGCGATATGGGGTGAAACTCCTTCATCCCAGTTACCTATGAACGGGTTTTTATAGATCATCCAGTTTCTGGCGTAAAACCAGCCACAGACCGAGAGGGTCAGCATCAAATACACCAGCAACATCATCCAGGCTTTCTTCTGCCTGGAGGAAAGAGCCCGAAGGCCGAAAGAGGCCGTGCCGGTCAAGAAGGCAAACAAGGCTGTGTACTTGGATAAGAGGGCTAACCCAGAGAGAAAGCCCAGGAAGACGGCATGCCGAAGCGAAAGCTCCTTTTTTTCGATCCACAGAAAAAGAAAATAAATCACACAGGCGATCAAAGTGGCAGAGAAAGCCTCGTTCGAGATCCTAGGATTCACGTAGAGGCTCATCGGTAAGAACGCCCCGAAGCCGAGAGCTATCCATTGCGCCGGAGGATTGTCGGGATAAGCGCGTCGGGCGAAAAAAAAGCAGAGAATAGAGAGGCCGAAGCCGATGAAAAAGCCGAAATACTGGACATTCTTAAGCGCATCTTGGGGCTTTATATGGCTGTCCCAAGATCGGGAGTACTTATAAACCTGTGCCGCCAGCGCGAAGTACAAGGGGGGGTGGTACATCTCCCAGCCTTCCGTGGGAAGCGGAGGCCTCAGATCCGTTGCCATTCTCTTAACATATTGAACATGCCCCTCCGAATCAAAAATGGCCTTGTAAGGGAAACGGGATACATTCATCCAGTTCAGGAAAAAACACAGACCGAGCAGGACCAAAGGGACGCCCTTGACGGCCCATCGTGGAATGGGGGGTGAAATTCTTACGGCCTTGTTTGGCTTCAGGCCGCACCTAATAATGGTCCATATTCCTCCTGCTGCAAGTCCCGCAAGCCAGAAAAGGATCCCCCACTTCGCCCATGACCATCCCTTCCATTTCTGTAAAGGCCCTGGTCGAGGCGAATGATCCGCTGGCCGGGCAACAGGCAGAAAATTCGCAAATGGAGGGCCCGTAGCTGCTGTCCATCGGCCTTGGGTTTTCAAAAAATCTGGCGACTCCACAAGAAGAGCCGGAATAGCTATTGAATTCTTGACTCGCACCTGCAAATGATTCCGGCCGAGTTGGACAAAAGGTGCAAGGTTAATGACGGTCCTCTTTTTCCAATTCGAGACCTTCTGGACTGGAATCAGCTTTTTGCCATTTAATCGGACCTCCATCTCTTTGAAGGCGCGAATCTGGAGTGTTAGCGTCCGGGGGAGATCCTCAAGAAGGAAGTCATTGGCATACTCGACGTCTTCAAAGAAGGGGTGATTACCGGATCTAACGATTTCTTGTTGAGGATAGAGAGCCCAGCCTGCCTTCCAAGAGGGCACGAGGAATCGGATTTCTGGATCATACAACGCGCCTCTAATGAAATAAGCCAGAGGGATAATAAAGAAAGCAAGCAGCAAAAGAGAACGATGAAACCTGACATCTGAAAGGAGGGCGCTCCGGTTTCTTATCCACAAGAAAAAATGCGGAATCAATTTTATTGGCCCTTCCTTAGGTCATAAGGAGCGGACAATTCAGGATGGGGCCGTTTGGGATGGCTGCCAAATAAAGTGTTCATTTTGGCCTTTTTTCGGGGGATCCCAGTCGAATTTTTCAAGGCATTTCTTGTTTGCTTCATAATATTATAGTACCTCATTCACAAAAAAGTGCAATGGTCCCCTGCGAAAGTCGAGCGCATCCGGGGGACACGGGGACACGTCCTCTGGCCGGACGGCTCTTCCGACGGCGGCGCCGCCCCGCTCGACGTGTATCGCGCCATCGAGGAAGCCTGGGGCCAATGGTGGGAACGTCTCATGGAACCCTCCTCATGGTCTCATCTAAGCATGCGACAGTTCAAATGTGGCAAATATACGACAGTTTGAATGTGGCGTAACAAACTCGTTCACGACCCGCATGGATCCGCATGGATCCCAAAATTGCAATCAGACCATTTTTCCTTTAAAATTAGGAAACTCCCTTCCCGGGAGGTCTGATGGACAAGCACGTCACGATTCTCGGAGGCGGCCCGGCGGGCCTCGCCGTCGCCTACTTCGCCCAGAAGAACCGGCTTCCTTTTTCTCTCTTTGAAGCCT
>Ga0315291_10000781_pt1 | contig 42316 bp, 29 predicted proteins | sample YL17G12_20_MG_FD_203070 | JGI IMG/M metagenome (GOLD analysis project Ga0315291, IMG submission 203070) | Sediment microbial communities from Yellowstone Lake, YNP, Wyoming, USA - YL17G12_20 | ecosystem: Environmental > Aquatic > Freshwater > Lake > Sediment | place: USA: Wyoming | collected...
TTAATAATTAAATCAATCTCCCCATTCTTAATTGCGTCAACAATATTCGGCCTTCCCTCGCTGACTTTTAGAATATGTTTTACCGGTAATCCTCTCTGTATAAGATACTCCGCTGTGCCTTTTGTAGCGCAAATATTGAATCCTAACCGGTATAAAGCATCGGCTATTGGATACATTCTTGATTTGTCAAACTCATTGACACTGATAAAAACGTTTCCAGTATCAGGGAGAGCAGTCCCCACTGCATTGAATGCTTTAACGACAGCCTCACCAAAGGTATGAGAAATCCCCATTACTTCACCGGTTGAACGCATTTCCGGACGTAGATAAATATCAGCTTCCTCAAATCGGTCAAATGGGAAAACAGACTCTTTTATTGAAACGTACGGCAATTTTTTGGGCGAAGAAAAATTCAATTCTTTTATTGTTTTCCCTGCCATTATTTGAACGGCAATCTTTGCTAAAGGAATGCCAGTGGATTTACTAACAAAGGGGACTGTCCGTGAGGCGCGGGGATTAACTTCTAAAACATACAAGGTATCAAACATAATGGCGAATTGGATATTAATAAGTCCTTTTACCTGTAACTCCCTCGCCAGAATTCTTGTACACTCACGTATATCTTCTTCCTGTTCTGCTGAAATTCGATATGCAGGGAGGACTGCCATACTGTCACCTGAATGCACGCCTGCCTCCTCAATATGCTGCATAATCGCACAGATGACCGTGTCAGTCCCATCAGAGATTGCGTCAACGTCAAATTCATAAGCATCTTCCAGAAACCTGTCTATTAAAACAGGATGTTCTTCTGACGCTTCTACTGCGTGGTGCATATAATACTTCAGTGAATCAATATCATATACGATTTCCATTGCCCTGCCGCCGAGCACATACGATGGACGAACCATAAGCGGAAAACCTATTTTCGTCCCAACCGCCATTGCTTCCTCGACAGATGCAGCAATTCCATACTGAGGATGAGCAATCTCTAATTTATCGAGCATTTCACCAAATCGATGGCGGTCTTCGGCTAAATCAATCGAATCAGGTGATGTCCCCCAGATAGAAATACCAGCCTTATCTAACGGTATCGCAAGTTTTAACGGTGTCTGCCCGCCAAATTGGATAATTACTCCATCAGGCTTTTCCAATTCAAGGACATTCATCACATCTTCATAAGTAAGCGGCTCAAAATATAATTTATCTGCAACGTCATAATCAGTACTTACTGTTTCAGGATTGCAATTAATCATTATCGCTTCTATACCCATTTCTTTAAGGGCAAAAATCCCATGTACACAGCAATAATCGAATTCTATTCCCTGTCCGATTCTATTCGGACCCCCTCCTAAAATAACCACTTTTTTATTTTTTGACGGATGGGATTCATTTTCAGCATCATACGTTGAATAATAATACGGAGTAAATGATTCAAACTCTGCCGCACAGGTATCCACAATCTTATATGACGGCTGAATTCCTAAATTATTTCGTAGTTTTCTCATTTCGGTTTCTTTTACATTCATCAAAAGCGCTAACTGTTTGTCGGAAAAACCCCATTGCTTTGCTCTCCATAGTAAATCAGGAGGCACTTCTCTCTCTTGGTGAACTGTCGCAGTAATTTCCTGCTCTAAAGAGAACAATTGTTTCAAATTTGCAAGAAACCATATATCAATTCCAGAAACCTCGGCGATTTTTTCGACCGGGACATTGTCCATTAATGCACGCCAGATATTCATTATTCTATCATACGTTCCCATTCGGAGCTTATCCAGCCAATAATTCTCTGGATGTATATCGGATTCCAATGAGCCATTTGGATGGAATCCAAACCAGCCGTTTTCCAGCGAACGGGCTGTTTTATTGAATGCTTCTTTGAAGGTTCTTCCGATTCCCATTGCCTCGCCGACTGATTTCATTTGTGTTGTCAACCGCTGGTCGGTGCCGGGGAACTTTTCAAAATCCCATCGGGGTATTTTGACCACAACATAATCTATTGACGGCTCAAAACACGCAGGGGTCTTTTTTGTAATGTCATTCTGAATTTCATCCAGTGTGTATCCGACAGCAAGCTTTGCGGCAATCTTTGCTATCGGGAAACCGGTCGCTTTGGATGCCAATGCCGAGCTTCTGGAAACGCGCGGATTCATTTCAATGACAACCATTCTTCCTGTCTTCGGCTGAACGGCAAATTGAATATTTGAACCCCCGGTTTCTACTCCAACACGAGTCATTATCCGCTTTGCGGCATTTCTCATTTTCTGATACTCACGGTCAGAGAGCGTCTGGGCAGGAGCTACCGTTATACTATCACCCGTATGAATACCCATTGGATCAAAATTCTCAATGGTACAGACAACAACAAAATTATCAGCCCGGTCACGCATTACTTCCAGCTCGTACTCCTTCCACCCGATAAGCGACTCCTCAATTAATACTTCACCGGTAGGGCTTGCATTTAATCCCCATTGGACTTTCTGAAAGAATTCCTCTTTATTATAAACAACATTCCCCCCGATACCACCCAACGTAAAAAAGGGCCGAATAATTATTGGAAATCCATAGTCCCCCAAAGCAGTTTCCGCCTCATTCAACGAGGATACGCGCCTACCTTCAGGAACTTCAAGTTCAATTTCTATCATCGCAGTCCGAAACAGCTCACGGTCTTCTGCCGTACGGATGGTAAGAAGGTTAGCCCCTATTAACTCAACTCCATACCGTTTTAGAATACTGCTTTCGGCAAGAGCGACAGCTAAATTCAAACTCGTTTGACCGCCAAGCGTTGGCAGTAACGAATCCGGCCGTTCAAGAGCAATAATTTTTTCAATGACGTCCGGTGTTAATGGCTCTATATACGTTTTTTCAGCAAACTCCGGGTCAGTCATAATGGTAGCCGGATTGCTGTTAACCAATACAACTGAATACCCTTCTTCCTTGAGTGCTTTACAGGCTTGGGTGCCTGAATAATCAAATTCACAGGCTTGCCCGATAACAATCGGTCCAGAGCCAATGACTAAAATCTTTCGGATATCTGTTCGTTTAGACATAATAGTTTTTCATATCAGTAATAAATTGTTCAAACAAATAACGGCTGTCGTGCGGGCCCGGGGACGCCTCAGGATGATACTGCACAGAAAACGCTGGAAACGACCGATGCCGCATCCCTTCTACTGTCCCATCATTGAGATTAATATGGGTTATATCTACCATTTTGTTCGGTAGACTGTCTCTATCTACTATAAATCCGTGATTTTGAGAGGTAATTTCAATTGCTCCGGTTATCAAATTTTTTACCGGATGATTGGCACCGTGATGCCCGAATTTTAATTTACTCGTTCTTCCCCCAATTGCTAATCCGAGAATCTGATGACCAAGACAAATACCGAATATCGGAAGTCTCCCCAACAGTGCCCGAACCGACTTGACTGCATATTCAACCGGCTCCGGGTCACCTGGACCATTTGACAGGAGAAGACCATCGGGGTTATACGCAAGTATATCCTCAGGGAGCGTAGTTCCTGGAAAAACACGAACGGCACATCCAACTCTGCTTAACTGACGTAATATTGAGTATTTAACACCAAAATCATACACTGCCACCTTACATTGTTTTTTCTCATTTTGCGATGAACCAGCATCAGCGGAATCCCAATCATACTGTTTATCGTTTATAACTTCTTTTACAATATCTCTTCCAACTAACGTGGGATGAGAACGCAACTGGTTTAATAAAACTTCATTTGGTGTATTTGATGCAGAAATCATCCCCATCTGTGCACCAAAATCACGTAAACGCCTCGTTAATGCCCGTGTATCTATCTCCGCAATGCCCCCACATCCATAAAACTTTAAATACTCATCAAGAGACATTTCTGCCTGCCAATGGCTGTATACTGAGCTGTATTCGCGAATGATAAACCCGGAGGCAAATATCTTGCGGGACTCGACATCAAGAGAATTAATCCCATAATTTCCAATTTGGGGATAAGTCATTGTAATGAGCTGACCATAATATGAGGGGTCGGTAAGAATTTCCTGATAACCGGTCATTGCAGTATTAAAAACCACTTCGCCGACTGCATCATTTATGGCGCCGAGTGATACACCGGTATAAACTGTGCCATCCGATAAAAGTAACCGCGCGTGCATACACCTCCAGTATATATAAAAAAAATCCCTCAAAATTGAGGGATTTTTTAATAATAAAAAATAATCCGGTTAATGACAAGAAAGACTATTTTTAAATACGTAAATTTTATGTAATATATAAATTGAGTTTTCACGGTATCTGATTATAAAATAAAAATTCCAATAATTAAAATTCGGTTAATATATAAAAAAATGGGAAAAAATGCAACTTTTTTCTTGACAAAAATATTCAAATAGATTATCTTGTAACAAAGATAAAATAATTAACAACTATTGCATTATTGATATAATGACTCTTTACAGCGTAACATATTTTTGGTGGTGCTTTTACTTGTATTACACCGGAGGTGTTCCGCTGTTAACTGGAGTTTAATCGTATAATAGAGAATTTTAAAACTCACAGAGACCGCGGAACACTAATGTTTTGCGGTTTTTTATTTTTATAATCTTTATATTCAGGGATAAAAATGAACGTTTATCCATCATTTAAAGAATTCGTATCATTGTATAATGATTATTCTCACATTCCGCTCTTCTATGAGTTGAGCGGGGATTTCGATACTCCCGTCAGTCTGTATGCGAAGATTCGGATGTATTCACCCTACTCTTTTCTGTTGGAAAGTGCTCTCCAATCCGGTTCAAGCGGGCGGTATTCATTTATTGGTTTTTCACCTAAAAGAGTTATTTCTATTCGAAATAGAATAATATCCATTATTGAAAATGGTTCTGTTCATTCACTCTCTGGTGACCCGATTGAGTTTCTGCGCTCCATAATGGCAGAATATTCTCTCCCTCATCATAAAGATATTCCGCCTTTTATTGGCGGATTAGTCGGGTATTTTTCTTATGATGCAATTCGCCTTTTCGAAACCGTTCCGGACAGCAATCCCGATACACTATCTGTTGACGATATTCTTTTAATGCTTGTCGAAAATCTTATAATTTACGACCATTATCGGCATACGATAACCCTCAGCATGCTCATAAAACGTTCCGGTAATTGTGCTGAAGATTATCAGCAGGGATTGGAAACAATTCAAGAACTGGTGCAAACCGTAAAAGAAAAAACTCCCGGAGATTTTGCGGATTTCTCATCCGAAAAAGGGGAAAAATTTTATATCACATCCAATATAAAGCAAAGCGATTTTGAAAATAATGTAAAACGAGCTAAAGAATATATTGCAAAGGGTGATATTTTTCAAATTGTACTATCCCAGCGGTTTTCCGTATCAATAGACGGAGATGGATTTGATTTCTACCGCTGTCTAAGAAGAATAAATCCCTCACCATATATGTTTTATTTTAATCTTAACGACGTAATTATTACCGGGTCATCACCGGAGGTATTGGTTAAATGCAAAGATGGAATTGTAACTACCCGGCCGCTTGCAGGAACGCGCCACCGCGGGGAATCCCCTGATGATGACCGAAAAATTGCCGCTGAATTATTGCACAATGAAAAAGAACGCTCAGAACATATTATGCTGGTTGATTTGGGAAGAAATGATTTGGGGAGAATCTGCCGGTACGGTTCAATACAGGTTCCGGAGTTTATGGAAATTGAACGGTATTCTTCGGTAATGCACATTGTATCCGAAGTAACGGGTCAGCTTGCCGACGGAAAAGATTGCTTTGATGTATTGAAAGGAGCTTTTCCCGCAGGCACCGTTACCGGAGCTCCCAAAATACGCGCAATGGAAATTATTGATAAGCTTGAACCAGTGCGCCGCGGGATCTACGCCGGCGCCGTTGGATATTTTGACTTCCACAACAATGTAGACACCTGTATTTCGATACGCACGATGGTTATTAAAAACGGCACGGCATACATTCAAACGGGTGCAGGCATCGTTGCAGATTCCGATCCCAAAATGGAATACCGTGAAACTATCCATAAATCACACAGCCTTATTCAGGCATTGGCATTATCCGAAGGGAAAACGTATGATATTAGTGATTGACAACTATGACTCGTTCACCTATAACCTTGTTCAATACTTAGGGGAAACCGGAGCAGAGCTGACTGTCGTCAGGAATGACGAAATTTCAATTGAGGACATCGGTCATCTTGCACCGTCAAAGATTGTTCTTTCCCCCGGTCCAGGCAGTCCTGACGAAAGCGGTATTTGCCCGAACGTTATTAAAACATATTATAAAACAATTCCTATCCTTGGCGTCTGTTTAGGACACCAGGCAATCGGACAGGTGTTCGGCGGAACAATTTCACGAGCACCCAAACTGCTCCATGGAAAAACATCAAAGATATTTCACGACGGCAAGACAATTTTTACCGGACTGGAAAATCCCTTTACTGCAACACGGTACCATTCGTTAATTGTAGACCGAATAAACGTACCTGATTGTCTGATGATTTCTGCAGAAGCAGAAGACGGGATAATAATGGGACTGAGGCATAAAGAGTATCCCGTTGAAGGAGTTCAATTCCATCCGGAATCCATATTAACAACTGAGGGGAAAAAATTATTACTGAATTTTCTCGCCCTCTAAAGCTATTCATTCTTACGAATTTTTTATAGGAGAAAAATAAGTGGAAACGGCGTCCGCGCTTGCAATAGAAAAAACACTTCTGAAACCATTTCTGTTAAAAGTGGTTGAGATGCAAAATCTCACGGAAGACGAATCCTCCGAAGCAATGAGAATTATAATGGACGGGCAGGCGACCGATGCACAGATAGGAGCATTTATCACTGCCTGCCGAATGAAAGGGGAAACTATTGAGGAAATTACTGGTTTTGTTCGTGCTATGCGGCAGAAAGCGACACCGGTGCGGGTGCCAGTCCTTAATGCCATTGATACCTGCGGGACGGGAGGCGACCTCCAGCATACACTCAACGTCTCTACCCTTTCAGCATTGGTTGCCGCCGGTGCAGGCATTATTGTTGCAAAACACGGGAACCGCTCGGTTTCAAGTAAATGCGGCAGTGCAGATTTACTTTTAGCGTTAGGCTTGAAAATTGATGTATCCACAGAAAAAGTCGAGGAATGTATCAAGAAAGCAGGAATCGGTTTTCTCTTCGCACCCAAATTACATCAGGCAATTAAAAATGCTGTCGGTCCCCGGAAAGAAATCGGTTTGCGAACGTTCTTTAATATCTTAGGTCCAATGACCAATCCTGCTGGTGTGAAACGTCAGGTCATCGGCGTATTCGATGGAAATTTAAACGAACAAATAGCCTCGGTATTAAAACGATTAGGCTCCGAACGAATATTTGTGGTTCACGGTAAAGAGGGACTGGACGAAATCTCTATATCCGGAGAAACAATAATAACTGAACTGCGCAGGGGTGAAATTGTCACCCGCTCTATTATACCCGAAGACTATGGTTTTAAACGAAGGCATATTACCGAGGTAACCGGCAGTTACCCGGAGGATAATAAAAACATCGCATTGGAAATTCTACGGGGCAAAAAATGTGCAGGAAGAGAAATGGTGCTCCTGAATGCCGGTTTTGCAATTGCAGTTTCGGATGATTCATTACAAATTGCCGAAGGGATAGAGCAAGCTAAAGAATCATTAGATTCCGGAAAAGCGCTGAAAAAATTGGAACAGCTTATTGAAATTACTAATACGGATTGAAAACAATCGCACAGCTATACAGTGAACAATAATTAATGGACTATTTACAAAAAATAATTGAAAATAAGCGTGAAGAGCTTGAAGAAATAAAACGGCGAATGCCGCTTGAGCTTTTAAAACAACCGAAGTATAATAACTGCCATTATTCATTAAAAAAAGCCTTGCTCAACAATCAGCCGGCAATTATTGCTGAAATCAAGCGGCGTTCACCATCTAAAGGTGTATTTCGCACAACTATAGAACCTCCACAATTGGCGAAAATTTACGAAAAATCCGGCAGTGCCGCTATCTCCGTATTAACAGACAATCATTATTTCGGCGGCTCGTTAGAAGATATTCAAACAGTCAAACAAGTGGTTAATATTCCTGTTCTACGCAAGGATTTTATTATTGACCCGTACCAGATATATGAAACAAAATACATCGGCGCCGATGCCATTCTTTTCATCACCAGTTGTTTTAATCGAAGCAAATTAAAGGAATTTTTTGCTCTTTCCCGGGAGATTGGGCTTGAAGTTATGATTGAAGTGGAAAACATCGCTGATATCGAGACGATTGAGGGACTTGAAATTGATATAATTGGAGTTAATAATAGGAACCTGCATTCATTCAAAGAGACAATAGAAACAAGTTTTTTATTATATTCGCATCTGTTAGAATCGGCAGTTAAAGTAAGTGAAAGCGGGCTGTCAGATGCTGAACAGATTGTATCACTCTACCGAATAGGGTACCGCGGTTTTTTAATTGGCGAAACACTAATGCGCAGTAATAATCCCGGAAAAACGTTACATAATCTTATTTCCAAATTTCATACTATCGTGATATGAAAAAGACATTCGTTAAAATATGCGGCATAACGAATAAAGAAGACGCCGCAGCGGCAATACAATCAGGGGCAGATGCAGTAGGATTTGTATTTTATCCGAAAAGTCCCCGGTTTATCTCTATCGAGATTGCCCAAGCAATCTGTCGTTCTATTCCCTCAACCATAATGAAGATTGGAGTTGTCGTAAACATTGAAAATAGTGATACTGTGCTTTTTGAGACTCTGGATTTCTTAGATTATTTTCAAATTTATGGAGAAATAGATAAAAGCGTTATTGAGCGGCTGGGGCATAAAATTATTAAACCATTTTCTGTCTCGGATCCATTTTCAGAAGAGTGTCTGAAAATGTATCAGCGTTGTTCACTCTTTTTATTTGATACGGCAGTTAACGGTTATTATGGAGGAACGGGGAAAACATTCAATTGGAGTATATTTAACAGGATTCCACGAACAAAACCGATAATTCTTGCCGGCGGATTGAATGAAAACAATGTTATGGAAGCAATTCAGTATGTTAAACCCTTTATGGTGGATGTATCATCGTCAGTTGAAATTATTCCGGGCAAAAAAGATGCACAAAAAATTGAGCGGTTTATTGCCGCCTGCCGTCAAGCCGATGCGACAGATGCTCTATAATATCAAATTAATGTTTATATGACACAAATATATTATATGAAATCTTTGATTTAACGCAGGCTTCTGAAAACAGATCCGCCTTCGGCGGAAAAGCCTGCGGCTACCGATTATACAACAATTTTAATCTCATTTTTTGGTAGCCGCTCCACCCCTTTAAAAAGAAGCGGATAGTTTGCGTTTTAGTGGATTTTTTCAAAGGTCTCTATATGAATAAGTGTCTTTTCAAAGAGAACATAGTATAATATGCAATGATTAAAATTTTTGTATGTGGCGGAAGCCATCCCTAATGGGATTGGTGACAACACCAACACACAGCAAAATTAAAATACATTATAATGATATTTTTATAAAGGAAACACAATGACCGTACCGGATAAAAAAGGATATTATGGTAATTACGGCGGGAGATTTGTACCAGAAACACTTATCCCGGTGCTCAAGGAGTTAGAAGAGGCATACCATAAGTTCAACAAACAGCCCGAACAACAAGCGAAGCTCCGCTGGAACTTACGATACTACGCCGGGCGTCCGACTCCCCTTTACTATGCAGAGCGATTATCAAAAGAAATGAGCGGAGCGAAAATTTATCTGAAACGAGAAGATTTGCTCCATACCGGTGCGCATAAAATCAACAATACCATCGGTCAAATTCTTCTTGCAGATTTTATGAATAAAAACCGTATTATTGCAGAAACAGGCGCAGGACAACATGGAGTCGCCGCAGCTACCGTTGCCGCTAAATTTAAAAAACAGTGTGTTGTGTTTATGGGCGCTGAAGATATGCACCGCCAAAGTCTTAATGTTTTTAAAATGAGGTTATTAGGTGCAGAAGTACGCGAAGTTACGAGCGGTTCAAAAACACTGAAAGAAGCAACCTCCGAAGCTATTCGGGATTGGGTTGCCAATGCTGATAATTCTTATTATTTAATCGGCTCAACGGTCGGACCGCATCCGTATCCGATGATAGTGCGTAATTTTCAATCGGTTATCGGAAAAGAAGTCAAGCGTCAAATTTCCCGGTTAGGTATTAGAAATGTTACTCATTTATTTGCTGCGGTAGGCGGCGGAAGCAATTCAATAGGACTATTCTATCCATTTTTAGCAGACAGTACCATTAAAAAAATCGGTGTTGAAGCGGCAGGCTTCGGTTTGGATACTGGCAAACATGCTGCCACTCTTGCCTGCGGTAAACCGGGTGTACTTCACGGCTCGTTGAGTTATGTTTTGCAGAATATTGATGGACAAATCCTCAATGCCTATTCAATTTCAGCAGGGCTTGATTACCCCGGCGTTGGTCCTGAACACAGCTTTTTAAAAGAAACCCGACAGGTATTCTATACATCTGTTACGGACTCAGAAGCAATGAATGCTTTAAAACTCTTAACACTGTGTGAAGGAATTATACCAGCATTAGAAAGCGCCCATGCACTTGCCGCCGCCTTGCCGATAGCAAAACAACTTTCATCAGAAAAAGCAATTATCGTAAATATTTCCGGCCGGGGAGACAAAGACATAGGAATTATTTCGGAATATTATGACCAGAATAAAAAGGAAATAGAATAATGAATCGAATTTCATCAACAATTGAGATATTACAAAAAACACGCAAAAAAGCATTTATTCCATTCATTACTGCCGGGTATCCTTCTCTTGAGAGCACCCCGTCTATTGTACAAGCATTAGAACGGGCAGGAGCTTCAATGATTGAATTGGGAATGCCATTCTCAGACCCGTTAGCAGACGGACCGGCAATTCAAGAATCATCTTATGAAGCACTCTGTAATGGAGCCACACCGGACAAGGTTTTTGAATGTATTAAGAAAATACGCTCACACAGCGAAGTTCCTCTTATTATATTTACCTATTCAAATCTTGTATTTCATAAAGGAATTGATATGTTTATGAGATTGGTACAAAAATCCGGCGGGGATGGTATGATCGTTCCCGACGTACCGATTGAAGAAAGCACTCCATTTATTCAGAGTGCGCATCGGAACAAGCTCCGTATGATACAATTAATTTCCCCACTTTCATCCCCCGAGCGGATGAAATACATAGAATCTATCTCCGATGATTTCGTATACTGTGTTTCAATAATGGGAGTAACCGGGAAGCAGAATAAATTATACACCCGTATCCAGGAGTATTTAAAAAATGTCCGGGAAACACTGACAAAACCATTTATGGTTGGCTTCGGCATCAGTAATCCCGAAGATGCCCGCACTATAGCCCAGGAAAGCGATGGCATTATCGTCGGCAGTGCCCTCATTTCTCTTATAACACAGTATAAAAACAGCTCCCTGCTCTACGAACAGGTATATCAATTCGCTCAAAAAATTCACAGCAGTATATTATACTAATAGAAGGAGGAAGTTTTATGTCAATTGATGACTGGCGAAGCAAAATAAACAGAATTGATGACCAGCTCCTTATTTTGCTCAATATTCGCGCATCCTGCAGTATTCACATCGGACAAATCAAACAAGAACAAAACACGCCTGTTCATTCGGTTGAACGAGAAAGAGAAATCCTCAGCCGATTGTCTGCAAATAATCCCGGTCCATTGGATGAAGAAAGCATCAAGCGATTATTCAAACAGATTATTGAAGAGTCACGTTATCTGGAACGTACATCAACGCAAGAATAGACAAAATAATACCAAATAATCAGTAAAAAAAGGGATTAAACGATGGTAATTGTTATGAACGAAAATGCAACAGAAGATCAGATTCAAGCGGTTAGTGAGAAACTGACGAGTTTAGGATTTTCAATACATCGAATTGATGGAAAGGTAAAAACAGTGTTAGGTGCAATTGGTATCAAACGCGATATAGACATTCGGGATATTGAGGTGTTAGAGGGTGTGAGTGAGGTAATGCGGATTACAGAGCCCTTTAAACTGGTGAGCCGAACGTTTCAACCGAATGATTCTGTATACACTATTAAAGGAGTTGAGATCGGCGGAAATGAGATTATCGTTATTGCCGGTCCCTGTGCTGTTGAAAATGAGGAGCAAATGGAAAAAACAGCGGAAATTGTCAGCAGAAACGGCATTAAAATAATCCGCGGCGGTGCATTTAAACCGCGTACGTCGCCCTACAGTTTCCAGGGACTCGGCGAAGAGGGACTAATGCTTTTACGGAAAGCCGCCAACCATCACAACTTGTTGGTGATTACGGAAATAATGGATTCCACACAAGTTGAAATGGTATCCGAATATGCGGACATATTGCAGATTGGTGCCCGTAATATGCAAAATTTTTCAATGCTCAAGGAGGTCGGTAAATTACGAAAACCAGTATTATTAAAACGCGGAATGGCTGCTACAATCGAAGAATGGCTGCTCAGTGCTGAATACATTTTTACCGGCGGGAATACGGAAGTCATTCTTTGTGAGCGGGGCATCAGAACATTTGAACAGCATACGAGAAATACGCTCGATTTAAGTGCTATTCCTGCGATAAAACAACTGAGCCATCTTCCGGTTTTTGTTGACCCAAGCCATGGGACCGGCAGACGTGATAAAGTTATTCCGATGGCACGTGCAGCCATTGCGGCCGGTGCCGACGGATTAATGATTGAAGCCCATCCCGATCCCGATAAGGCGCTTTCGGATGGAGCCCAATCGTTAAAACCGGAACAATTGGAACAGCTTATGAAAGAAACTCGTGCAATTGCCGCTGTTATTGGCAGAAAAATTGCTTGATTTGTAAAAAAATACTGTACTTTTGCAAAAAATTGAAGTAATATTACAGATTAAAAACGGATTTTTTCAACCTTGATACCGTAAAAACAGCCCTTTATCCCTTTTTTAAAAAAGGGAATTGAAGTAATTTTGGTAATCTGGAAGTTTTTATCATTTATTGACATCCATTCTTCAATAGCAGATAAATTCAGTTTAAATTGTAAAAGTACTGTAAATGTTTTGAAATGAGGGTGAAAGAGCAATGGTATTTAAGAAAACTTCGGTTATAGGATTAGGTTTAATTGGCGGCTCATTAACAGAGGCAATTAAAAAATATCAAGTATCCGAGCATATTATTGGAATCAGCCGGTCGGATACTTATAAGACAGCTCGTGATATGGGTTTGGTGGATGAGGGATATTCCATTGATGATTTGCAAGCTGGAATTAGAGATGCAGACTTAATTATATTAGCAGTACCGATTCGCAAAATATGCGCATTGATTGCTGAAATTACTCCAAAAGCGAAATCCGGGTGTATTGTTACTGACGTCGGAAGCACCAAACATGTAATAATGGAAGTGGCGAATACCTTCTCGAGGAAAGATGTATATTTTATCGGTGGCCATCCAATGGTTGGTTCTGAAAAATCCGGATTTAATGCCCGTAGTTCAGAGCTATTTAAAAACCGTCCCTATGCAATCGTTGCTGATAAAATGACACCCCAATCGGCAATAGATTCACTCTGTAGTATGGTGAGGGTGATTGGCGCTTTACCGATTCCCATTGACGCAATCACGCACGACCGAATTGTAGCCGGAATCAGTCATTTACCGCAACTCGCTGTTATTGCACTTATGAATGTAATCGGAAAAGAAAACGACTGCGAAAACCGGTATTTTCAATTAAGCGGTCCTGCTCTCTATGATATTACCCGCATCGCTGAAAGCAGTTATTTGATATGGGGAGATACGCTTATTTCCAATCGGCGAAATATTTCAAACATTCTTAACAGTTATATTGAAGAATTAAAACTCCTTAAAAAGTCGCTTGATAAACCTATTATAAAGGATGATTTTGATCGTGCCAATAAATACCGGAATCAGCTTTTAAAATCAGGAAAGGTTTGATACAATGTTAGTAGTAATGTCAAAAACGGCGAGTCAACAAAGTATAGATACCGTTATTAAAGCCATTAAAGATGCCGGGCTGATTCCTCATTGTATTCCGGGCACAATTCGAACAGCCATCGGCGTTACCGGAAACACCGGCGCAATTGATACAGAACAGTTTTCCACACTTCCCGATGTTATTCAGGTCATTCGGGTAACTGCACCATATAAATTAGTGAGCCGTGAAATAAAACCAGAGAACACACTGGTTACTGTTTGCGGTGTCGTTTTCGGAAATAAACAGATTCAAATTATCGCTGGTCCCTGTGCTGTTGAGAGCCGGGAACAGATGAATATTTTATCTCAGAAGCTGCAGGACGCCGGAGTAAAAATGCTTCGCGGTGGAGTATTTAAACCGAGAACATCCCCCTACTCTTTTCAGGGTTTAGCTGAAAAAGGACTTGAAATTTTGGCAGAAGTCCGAGAAAAAACAGGAATACCATTTGTAACAGAAGCGGTAGACACAGAAACTCTGCCGCTTATTGAACAATATGCTGATATGCTCCAGATTGGTGCTCGGAATATGCAGAATTATTCTCTCCTTCGTGCAGTCGGAAAATCGAAAAAACCGATTCTCCTCAAACGGGGAATTTCTGCAACCCTTGAAGAATTCTTTATGGCCGCTGAATACATTATGGCTGAGGGAAATTACAACATTGTTTTATGTGAGCGGGGCATTCGAACATTTACCCAGCACAACCGCTTCACATTAGACATTGGAATTATTCCGACCGTTAAACAGCTTAGTCATCTCCCCATCATTGTAGATCCCAGTCATTCAGCAGGAATTCGAGATAAAGTAATTGCCCTGTCTTTAGGAGCGGTAAGTGCCGGAGCAGACGGCTTAATAGTTGAAGTGCACCCATATCCTGAAAAAGCACTTTCTGACGGAGCCCAATCTCTGTATCCTCAGCAATTGGAGCAATTGATGAAAAAACTCGCAATTATTGCACCCGCTTTAGACCGTTGTATGTAACCAAAACATCTTTCAGCAGAATATGAATACCAGCAAATTAATTATTCCCGGCGGATCAGCTTCTGGAACTCTATCTGTACCTGGAGATAAATCCATATCAATTCGGGCAGTTCTGCTTTCTGCAATTGCAGATGGCGTCAGCAGATTAAGCGGTTTGAGTGAGGGTGGTGACGTTGTTTCCGCTATTAAATGCACCCAACAATTAGGCATTGAAATCCATAAAAACGGAGATGGTTCTGTAACGATTTATGGCAACGGTTTGCGGGGATTCAAACCAACCAATGATTCTCTTGATTGCGGTAATTCAGGAACAACTGTCCGGCTCTTAACAAGTATTCTTTCGGGACAACATCATTCATATACGGTTACTGGAGATGATTCGCTCCAAAAACGGCCGATGGAACGAATTATTACTCCGCTGAGGCGGATGGGAGCCTCCATTAACTGTTTAGAAAAAGAAGGATTTATTCCCTACCGAATTACTCCAACCGATTTGCACGCCATACACTATACAATGCCGATTGCAAGCGCCCAAGTAAAATCAGCCATTTTGCTTGCAGGACTTTATGCACAGGGGACGACAATAATAAAAGAACCAACCCTTTCACGAAATCACACAGAAATGATGTTTACTGCCCGCGGGGTAGATATTTCTATTTATACTCCACAAAAAGAAATATCGCTATCACCGGTTAAAACAATTTTTCCAGCGAATGTACATATTCCCGGAGATATTTCTGGTGCAGCGTTTTTTATTGTTTTAGCGACAATTCTTCCCGACTCGCATATCATTATTAAAAACGTTGGAATAAATCCCACGCGAACCGGCATCTTGGAAGTTTTGCAAATGATGGGCGCACATATAACAATTACAAACCATCATAGTATTGGGGGTGAAGAAACAGCAGACATTGAGGTGCATTCAGAAGATTTATATGGAACACAAATAAGTGGTGAAATAATTCCGAGAATCATTGATGAACTTCCCATCGTTGCCGTTGCCGGGGCATTTGCTGAAGGGACAACGATTATCCGAGATGCACAGGAACTGCGGGTTAAAGAAACTGACCGAATCAATGCAATTTGTGTGAATCTGCGGAAAATGGGCACTGCCATAGAGGAATATAAGGATGGACTTTTAATAAGGGGCAAAACCGGGTTTAATCCTGCTCATTTTGATTCTTTCAATGACCATCGCATTGCAATGGCATTTGGCGTTGCTGGAACGGTCTTAAACGGGGAATCAACTATTGAAGGAAGTGAATGGGCTGACATATCATTTCCAGGATATTTTTCATTATTAAATTATGTGCGCGGTATTCCACCGAATTAATGCAAATAATGCAACATTTTAAATAACAACTATAATATATATTATGTTAAGATATATTACAAGCGGTGAATCGCATGGAAAATCCCTTGTAGGGATTATAGAGGGACTGCCGGCAGGACTTTCAATAAATAGTGATGAAATCAATCATCAATTGTACCGCAGACAGCAGGGGTATGGACGCGGTGAGCGGATGAAAATTGAGCAGGATACGGCGGTTATTCTCTCCGGGGTGCGTTTTGGCAGAACGACCGGCGCACCCATTGCCGTAGAGATTAAAAACAAGGATTGGGAAAACTGGCAAAAAACCCTTTCAGTCGAACCGCTTTCCGAAAATCAATTATCTGAAGAAATTACTATTCCCCGCCCCGGACACGCTGACCTTGCAGGATTAATTAAATATGGGCATACTGATATTCGGAATGTTATTGAACGGGCAAGTGCACGGGAGACTGGGATGCGGACTGCTCTCGGGGCTATAGCTCGTCTGTTCTTAAAAGAATTCAATATTGATATTGGAAGCCACGTTATTGAAATACATACCATTAAAAGTTCAGCTATCTTTAATATTGCCGATGTTACCGGGGAATCGCTGAGAGCAGATAAATCACCCGTTCGTTGTCTTGATCCTGAGGCAGAAACTGAAATGGTCAGTGCAATTGATAGAACAAAATCAAAGGGCGATACTGTTGGCGGGAGAATCGAGATAGTAGTATCCGGTCTCCCGGTGGGTTTAGGGAGCTATATTCAGTGGGACTGTCGGTTAGACGGGATGCTTGCCGGCACATTAATGGCAATCCCGGGAATTAAGGCAGTTGAAATTGGATTAGGAGTTGAATGCGGTCGCCGCTTCGGTTCCGAAGTTCATGATGAAATTGTTTTAGGCTCCGGCAATAACATTACAAGAACGAGCAATAACGCCGGCGGTATTGAAGGGGGTATTTCAAATGGACAGCCGCTCATGATAACAATAACAATGAAACCAATAGCAACCCTTCTATCAGCATTGAATTCAGTTGATTTGAAAACAAAAAAAGCGGCAAAAGCACATATTGAGCGTTCCGATGTCTGTGCAGTACCTGCTGTGTCGGTTGTCGGTGAAGCAGTTGCGGCGCTGGTATTAACGCAGGCATTCTTAGATAAATTCAGCGGAGATAATCTTGAAGACATTAAAATGGCATATACCAGCCGCCGAACATTATAATTTTAGGCTGGAGACTGGAGACTGGAGGCTGGAGGAGTAATGATAATATTATGGTTTTTTGTCTTTCCTCCAGTCTCCGGACTCCAGCCTCCGGACTCTTCTAAAGAGCAAATATTTCGCAAGTGTATATCCTTAAAATCCATTAAAAAACAAAATGAGAACAATTACTGTCAATTTAGATTCCCGCAGGTATGATATTGTTATTGAGACAGGATCATTTTTCAAATTAGGTCTCTCTATCGAACAAGTCCTGAAAACAAAAACAATTGGAATTGTGAGCGATACAACTGTCTGGAGTCTTTACGGCAGCCAGCTCACCGAAATATTTAATAAACAGGGTTTTAAAACGTTTACATTTCTCATTCAACCCGGGGAATCATCAAAAACAATAAATGAAGTAATCCGTTTGTGCCGGGAGTTTATACAAGCTGGATTAGACCGTGGCTCCGCTATCATTGCATTTGGCGGGGGGGTTGTAGGAGATATTGCAGGTTTTGCTGCCGCTTTATTTCTGCGGGGTGTTGATTTTGTCCAGGTCCCTACTACCCTTCTTGCTGATTGTGACAGTTCTGTCGGCGGCAAAGTTGGAGTCAATTTAGACGGTGCAAAAAATCTTATCGGCACATTTTATCAGCCGAAACAGGTTATTATTGACCCGGTTGTTCTCAAAACACTTCCCCAGCGGGAGCTTATTGCAGGACTTGCAGAAACAATCAAAACCGGGTTAATCAGAGACCCGGAGCTCTATCAGATAATTTTTGATCACCTTGGCGAGATTCAAACCGTATCTTCTTTAGACATTATCTCCGATTGTATATATAGAAGCATTTCTGTTAAATCTGAGATAATCAGCCGTGATGAAAAGGAAAACGGATTGCGGCGAATTTTAAATTTTGGACATACTGTTGGACATTCACTTGAAGGTGTCCTGGGTAGTAATATCATCTTGCATGGTGAAGCAGTTCTTCTTGGTATGTTTACCGCAATTGAAATTTCATACGCTAAAAACATCTTAAATAAAGCTGATTATAAAAGAATTTACAACGATTTATTACGTCTGCCGGTTTCTGTAGATATTACATTTATTTCCTATAAACAACTTGCCAGTTATATTAAGAAAGATAAAAAAATGGCAGATGGACGGCTCAATTTTGTTGTTCTTGAATCTATCGGGAATGCCTATTGCTCTCAGGAAGTCACAGAAGGAGACATAGAACAGGCATTTAAATCGCTACAACAGCATTTTCACCAATAAAGGAGCAATGAGTATGAAAAAGATATTAATTATTAACGGACCAAATTTAAACCTGCTTGGCGAGCGGAACCCCGAGCTTTACGGGAACGAAACCTTAGAGGACATTAATAATAGAATTGGAGAATATGCCAAACAGTACGATATTGAATGCCGGTTTTTTCAATCAAACCACGAGGGGGCGCTGATTGACTGTATACAGGAGCATCGCAAATGGATGGACGGGCTCATCATTAATCCTGCCGCATATGCTCATACGAGTGTTGCCCTCCACGATGCAATCGAGGAACTAACCTGCCCGGTCATTGAAGTTCATCTGTCTAATATCTACCGCCGGGAGGAATTCCGACATAATTCTTTTGTTTCTTCGGTTGCTGCCGGAATTATTGCCGGATTTGGTACTAAAGGGTATATTCTCGCAATTGATGCTCTCGTCGCATTCGAACAATGATATATGCTTAATCACCAATTCAACACGAGCCTTGAGCAGCTAAAAACGATTGTTTCATCGGGCAAGCAGGTATACGGTATTTTCGGCTCCCCTATTGCCCACAGCCTTTCTCCGTTAATGCATAATGAGGCATTTAAATATAGAAATATAAATGCAATATATTTACCCTTCCTTGTCGCAGAGTCAGAGCTTGAAACTGCTTTAAAAACCGTCGTTGAAGGAGGAATATCCGGGTTAAATATCACGCTTCCGTTGAAACAGGCGGTTATTCCCCTGCTTGACTCAATCACTTCTGATGCCAAAAAAATCGGTGCTGTAAATACGATAGTAGTATCTCACCATACGCTTAAAGGTTATAATACTGATTTGCGGGGATTCCTTGCTCCTTTGAGGAATTATATTAAAGCAATGCAGTATGAAAATGCAGTAGTATTCGGCAGTGGCGGCGCCGCCCGCACGGTTTTGTATGCCCTTTTGAAAAACTGTAAATTATCCTCTGTTACGCTGATAACCATCGAAAAAGCCCGGGGCTGTCGCCTTTTAGATTCAGCAGAAAGCTGGAAAAAATACGATACTATTCTCCAGATGGCATCGTTTGACGATACAAAAGACTCCGCTGAAATACTGTGGAACAGCCGGCTGGTTATCAACTGCACACCGTTGGGAATGTCCGGTTATAACGAAGATTTTCCCGAACGTTTCTTCAGATTTTTACGACCGGGACAGATAGTATATGACCTTGTCTATACGCCGCTCAAGACAAAACTATTGTATGAAGGTGAAAAACGCGGGGCAATTCCAATCAGCGGGCTTGATATGCTCATCCAACAAGGTGCCGCATCTTTCAAGCTGTGGACACAGCAAACAATGCCCATAAAAGCAATTAAAACGCTTTTATGGTGTCAAGAGAAAATGTTAAAATAAGGATTGTGTTTCGGAATTTTCCTACTTCTCCATCCCCCGGATGATCTTCATCGTCTCGACACTCACTGTGCATACACGCTTCAGTAAGTCAATCACCTTTTCTTTGTAATTAGTAAACCGGTATGTATTGAACTTTTCGGCGATGGTCGGGTCTTTAGGTTTCTTCTCTTTGTACTGGTCGAGCACCCATTCGAGAGCTGAACGGTTGCCGAGTCTATATTCCCACGCCTCGGGCGGAACGCCAATAAGTGTTGTCGCTTCGTCAACGATTATCGCACCAGTAGTTTTATCGGCTTTGAGTTTCGGTTTCGGCTTGGTAACAACATCAGGGTCGAAGATTTCTTTCAGCGGATACGGTTCGATCGCTTCATAATTGATATGTAGTTCCATAAGCACCTTCCCCCAATCGCACCACTTTTGAAAGTCGTCATAAAACGGGATACGCGGGAAATCACGTTTCAAATTCAATTCGTACTTTTTCCGGTACGCAGGATTGTGCAGGACTCCATAGACGTAATGAAATATATCTTCTTTGTTTATATTTTCGGTCTTGTAATGCTCCCTGAACTGCCGCAATCCCCAATCGGTGATGTTATCGACCCGATTGCCGTTATCATCATATCGATATAATGGTAAACTTTGAGTTTTTTCTAATAAATCAAAACTAATTATTTTATTTGACACAAGAGTTTGGAATGGTTTTGAAAAAGATATTCCTGAGAAACAAATAATTTTGTTATCGCGTGATTTTTCAATTCCGAAAATATTTTCATTTTGGTATACTCTATGCGTTATTATCCTATCAAAATATACGAAGCGTTTGTTAAATGGCCTGAAAAGAGATAGCCTTATTTTTTCTACATTATATTCTAAAATTGAATTTTTTGTCAAATGATTTTCTAACTCAGAAGTCCATTTTATTGACCTATTAACAAAATCAGTTATCGTTCTTTTGTAATTAGACTGAGTCCACCGCATTTTTTCATTTTTATAAACGTCACAGAAAAATACAATTTTATTCTCTAAGTGTCTTTTTTCAAAATCATAAGTCCACTCATCTCGCGCCGATACAATACCATTTGAAAACAATTCGAACACCGCATTTTTGCTTCTGCCGAGTTTCACGTTCTTATCTGCCAATGGAAGCAACTCCTCGAAATCATTATCCGCCAGATTTATCCAGTTGTTTTTCTTGTCGGGGATTATGTGCTTGAATGATATTTGAGGAATCTTATGCTCAGACAGCCAATGTAATTTTTCCTCTTTCCGCCAGAAGTCATCCATTGATTCATAAAAAATCGAACACCGCGAATTATCCCTGTCTTGTTTTTTTATCATGAACATTATTGCAACGCCGGTCTGGATGCCAAAAACGTTATGGGTCGTCCCGGCAATTTTCGGATTCGCTCTTACGTCGCTTTTTGTATCAATAATATAGGCATAATCGAAATCATCCTGCACTGTTTTCCGGAATCCGTCGAATGTCCTACTGCCGATAAATGACCTATTTGTGATAAACGCGATAATGCCGTTATTATTGAGCCGGTCGAACGCCCACCTGTAAAACCGTGCGTACATATCGTACAACTTTGTTTTTTGGGCGGTCGAATTTTTGATAAATGTTTCCTTGATTCTCCTATCTATAAATGGATATGTTCTGTTTTTGTTGTTTTCATTTTCATTGAGTTGATTTGCATTATATGGTGGATTACCAATTATCACTGATATTTTTCGTTCATTCTGTCGCGATATTCTTTTGATATTTTCTTCGCTAAAACCACTGATTAACTCTTGTTGTCCCATAGTTCCTGCGAATCCAAAATTATCGAGAGTATCTACGAAACAGAGGTTTCCAAATTCCTCATATCGTCCCGTTTTTTGCGCGTAGGTGTATTCGATGTTCAGGTTCGCAATGTAATATGGCAGAATGGCGACCTCGTTTGCGTGGATTTCATGCTTATATTTGTACTCCAGTTTTTCCGTTCGGATGTGGTCTATGATGTCGCATATATAGGTTCCGGTGCCGGCGGCGGGGTCGAGTATTTCGACACCCGAATCCTCCAGTAACTTTCCGAAATGTTTGTGCAGTAGGTAATCGACGCTCTCGATCATAAATTCAACTATCTCGTTCGGTGTGTAGACGACGCCGAGCCGGTCTGCGGCTTTCGGATTGTAACTCTTGTAAAAAGTCTCGTAGACGATCTTTAAGAATTTCTGCTTTTCGTGATGGTCGGCAATGCCCGCCGCTGCGGCATTGATTGTTTTGTAATAGTGTTGAATAGATGAAAGCGCCTCCCGCCGAATTTGTCCGGTAAAAAATGTATGAATTACTTTTTCCAGTTCTCGCGCGATGTTGTTCTCTCGGTGAAACTGAGTTTCGTCGAAAATTGTGTTAAAAATGTCTTCGGTAAGTATGTGCTGAATCATCATTTCGCGGATATCTTCGTTGACGATATTAGGATTGATGCTCTTTTGACAGAGTTTCAAAAAAGCGTCTCTTGTACTGATAAATATTGCGTTAGTTTGTTCCTCTCCAACGATTATTTGGCGGAGGGTTTCAGTAATTTTAGGAATGTCTTTTTTGAACAACTCGATTGCTTTACGGAATGTGCTTACTTCGGGACGTTCAAACCCGATAAACGCGGTAATAATCCCGTTGAGCGCCTCTGGGTCGGACATCGAAACGCGGGCAGATTCCCTACCGTTTTGAAATAAGACGGAGGTAATGCTGTCTTCAAAGAGGATATTATCATTCGGATATCCTTTTGCAAATTTTTTATCGATTTCATCGTTTATGTTATCCGCTTCATCTTTGCTTTCCCAATACCCCCAATCCTGCCGATACGAATCTTTTAATGTTCCATCCGGTGTAACTGATTTTCCTGATTTTGTTTTGACCGCTAATTCTTGTATAAGACGCAGACCTTTCTGCCGAGCGTATTCATCCAGAAGTTTATAGAACGCTGTGCGGATCGCCGATTCGTTTCTGGATCCTCCGTAACGGATGATTTCTTCTACTTCTGCGTAGTATTTTTTAATGGCGTGGATACTCATTGGATTTTTTAGAATTTATATATTTTCATATATTTTTACATACCAAAACACCAGTTACTCCATAATTCACGGACATAATACTTATTTCACTGTTTTTTATTATCTGCCAGCGGCTACCTCGCTGAATGGCATTGTGCTAACAGCCGTGCGCTGAGCACCTTGTTCAATTGTACAAAGGTATATGCAAATTGTCAAGAAATTAGTATTGTATCCCCGAAATTCCTTCCGCTTTAGGATGTTGCCTGGAAAGTATTGTTCGGTCCCTATTTCATCTCATCATCAGTTCTCGCCAACAAGAGAATGTTTGATGCGGTCAAGTGAAGTGCGTATGCGGCTATGGATTCCGGAACGGAGATTTCTTCACTCCCTTGTCCGTGTCCCGACAGGCGATTGCGAATAGTGGGAACACCAGCCTCTAACGTGCTCCTCAACGCCGAAAAGTGTGATTGCATGAAAGTTGGGATCAACTCGCGCTCGAACACGATATCGACCAGATGCTTGGCGGTATCGCTGTCACTGTAAGCCCACCCCCTCTTTGCACAAATCGCTTTGATGCAACTCTCAAATGCTTTGAGACAGTCGTTCAGGCATTCTTTGTACTTTCTCGTTCGAAAATGCTCGTGTGCACTAAGGAATTCCGCATTTGCGCCTTCATACATCGGGTCGGAAAGCATATTTAGTGCAGGCCGCACTACTTCAGAGTGGATCAACTGAGAATCAACACGGATCATAATGCCGGATTCGTACTGATAACCTACACCGTGTTCGCGGAACCGGTGATTCAGCTCAGCAATCGCATCGTCGGGTGAGACTTTCTGTTCCTCGTATCGATACACTTCTTTACGGACGGTGCTATCTATGACGAGGAATGAAAGTTCAATGACATCAATTGCCTTTTCTGTCTCCTTTGTCTTAAGGAAGAAGTTGACGACTGAATTGAAGTCGGAATCACGGCTTTTGCCGAGTGTGAAGACGCCATATTCACGGCACAAGGTCTCGTGGATGTACTTGTATGCAATTTTGGCGCCTTTGAAGTTATTGCTGAGATTTCCGAAGGCATCCCGCATGATGTGGACAACCTGAACCCGTAATTCGTGGGGAATTGTCTCGTACTGGTACACGTCAGGAACTTCGCCTCGACTCCACTTCTGCCGTTTCGAGAAAAGGTCAAAGACTTTCATATCGTTTAATGACCCAACTATAGTATATATAGATTCTATATAAATCCTTTAGACTGCAAAATTGCGGTATAACACACCGTAGCACTTATAAATCTAAATCTTTTAAATCCAACTTGTATTAAAGTAATTTTTAAAAATCGTTATACGTTATACCAAATTTCTGTTTTACTCATGCGCTGCGTGCCCGCTTTCGTAACTGCTTCGCCCAGAGTGTGAGCCAGAGAGCGGCAAGCACGAGCGGCCACAGCGTGAGCTTGAGGAAGGCGAGCCCCTGAAACCAGTTCGTGCGAATACTCTCCCAAGTCGCCCCCGGCCCCGCGAAGGGCAAAGCCCAGACAGGCCGAGTAGCCATGACCCCGAGGTACAAGACCCATTGCAGCGCGGAGAACACGGACGCGATGAGGAGTGTCCACCATGCGGCTACCGCCGCGGCGTGAACCCTGATGTGAAACGTGTCATCCATAGCACCCTCCAGCCAGATAGAGGCTTACCGCCGATTCCTTCTGAGTCGGTTCGAAGCCGCCCAACAATAATTATACAGTCTGTATAAAACGGCAAACATAGACTGTTTCTTTTAAAAGAGAACATTGTATTACTATATAAATTGTTTAAGTCTATTATTAAAAGTTAATTAAACAAAAGATGTATTACAACAAAAAATTTGTATTAACGCTCCGTCCCAGGTCGCATTGTAAATCCGCCTTCCACCAGAGGTGGATCTGTCTGCCGGAGGCAGATCTACCTCTGGTACGACCTCAGGCACGACCGGAGGACTCGGGACGGAATTGACAATAGAAGCTTTGTTTTGATTCTATTCGTATTGGAAACCACTGCTGTATTGTAAAAGAAGGCAAAAAAGTTTATTTTGGAGAGTGTCAAGAATTCTGTTCCATCGCTCACAGAACGATTTCACAGCAATTCATCTAATCCTCGTTTTACGATGCCGAGGAGCAGGTCTGCATCAGGTTCCGCAAAGGTGAGCGGGGGTTTTATTTTAATAACGTTATGGTAAGGGCCCTCTGCACTGAGGAGAACTCCTTCGTTTTTCGCAAATTCGACAAGCTGTGCCGTTAAATCTGCTGCAGGTTCGAGGGTATCACGGCTTTTCACAAACTCAACGCCAATAAACATACCCATCCCGCGCACATCACCGATAGGATGATACTGTTCTGCAAGTGTGCGGAATCCCTGCATAAGATACGCTCCAACACGGGCGGCGTGATTCTGCAGGTTTTCATTTAGAATCACGTCGAGCACCGCCAAACCGACCGCTGACGATACGGGATTTCCTCCAAAGGTGCTAAAAAACTCCATTCCATTGGCGAACGATTGAGCGATTTCTGGAGTCGTTATCACCGCACCGAGGGGATGCCCATTGCCAATTGGTTTTCCGAGCGTGATAATATCAGGTACAACCCCGTGTGCTTGAAACGCCCACATAGAAGTGCCGACCCGTCCAAAACCGACTTGAACCTCGTCCACAACACATAAACCGCCGGCAGAGCGAACAAAGCTAAAGGCGTTTTGAAGATACGCCGGCGGCGGCACGATATGTCCTGCACAGGACATAATCGGCTCAACGATAAAAAGCGCCGGCGGTCTGCCTTCACGTATCATTCGGCTGGATAGTTCCTGTACATATTCTGCATACGCACACCCGGCATCTTCCGTCATACCCCGGTAGCGTCCCCGGTACGTGTCAGGCGCAGGTACTTTATGCACCCATTCAGGAAGCCCTTTTCCACCGGGTCCTTCCGCTTTATAGGGGCTTAACTCAACAAGGGTAGACGTACAGCCGTGATAAGCGTGGTCAACGACAATCACGTCTATCCTGCCAGTGTGCGTCCGTGCTAAACGCACCGCAAGCTCATTTGCCTCACTGCCGGAATTGACAAAGTAACACACTTTTAGCGGTTCAGGAAGTGTTTCCGTGAGCCGTTTGGCATATTCAAGTATAAGATGGTGAAGATAGCGGGTATTTGTATTAAGCAGTGCCGCCTGTGCTGCAAGGGCATTAACCACCGCCGGATGGCTGTGTCCAATATGACAGACATTATTCACACAATCAAGATATGCACTGCCGGTGTTGTCGAATAAAAACTGCCCCCGTCCTTTAATGATATATAAAGGCTTTTTATATGATAGACTGAGAGATTTGCCTATTTTCTCCCGGCGCATTTCAAGTACATTTATATAATTCCAATCCCGATTAATCGGGATATACTCTGTATGTATCGGTGCATAATCGCACGCCTGCCGAAAACTGTTTTCTGCCTCGTCCCACTTTACGTGTACGAATTGTTCAAGCAGTGACCACGCCTGCTTATCGCTTATTTGCCGGTGGCGATTTTCCGGCTCTTCAACTTTAGCAATTGCGGACATCACTACACTCACGCACAGCCGCATACATATCAGCGGAAATAAAACTGCAATCTCCTCTTCACTTAATGGACGCTCACTATGATATCCCCGTACGATACTCACCGCATCATCAACGGCATTATCCGAATTCATAATAGCGTACGTGCAGACGACTGCAAGCTCGATGACCGTATTTGTCCAGAGCGCATCTCCGAAATCAAGCAGACCCGCAATCTTCCAACCCCGAGTACTCGGGGCTTTTAGAATAAGGTTTTCATCATTAATGTCGTTGTGAATAACACTCGCCGGGAGTTTTGAGAGTGTTGGCAGAATTCGCGCCCGGTACTGAAGATACAGCCGTTCGACGATTCCCCTGCGGTGTCGGTCTGGTATGAAATTGATATGCGCCGGCAGCCAATCAAGTCTGCGGAGGTCCCAGCGTTGTTCACGCTTCATAGCCGGATGAGCAAAACCCGCAAGGCTCGAATCGAATGCACCTGCAGCCGCACCGATTGATTCCAACAATTGCAAAGTACGCGGCTGAACACAGGACAGCGGTGTTCCGGAAATATATGTCAGCACCCGTACATAATATTGACGGTTATTTTCATCGGTGATTGATTCTAAAAATTTTCCAGCATTTGACGTTACAACTGCGGGGCACTTCCCTTTTTTCCATGTCCCTGCTGCCGCAAGAAGGGCGTTCTGGAAATCGAGTTCTATTTCGGGAATGCCGCAATTGGCTATTTTAACGACGTATTTTTCCTGCAACCCCGTGTCGAGCAAGAAGTTTTGATCCCACTCTGCCAGCAAGGGGGTCAACTTCCCGTCAATATTGTATGCAGAACGAATAAATTCACTTACTTTTTCAGCCGCAAATGAAGGTTTTTGAGAAACAGTGAGCATTATGATTAATCGGCTTATCTAATTCTTTAACCGGTGCAGTACAGTATTCAACTTTATACCATTTATGTCAATAATAAATGAGTTTTAACTTTTTAAATATAACTTACGACAACCAATCAAATTTTGCAACTGATTTATAAGCGGTATGTTGATAAATATAATGGAAATAAAAAACCAAAATTTTTAAGTCCCTGATACAACTAATAAAACAGATTCCCCCGAATACTCGGGGGAATGACAAACGATAAAACACTTCTATTTTTTTTCAATTTTAATTATCAATAGTAAATTGATACCGTTTCATCGAGAGAGAATTTGTTACAACCGACAGGGAACTCATTGCCATTGCGGCGGCGGCTATCATTGGATTCAGTAAGAAACCAGTAAACGGATAGAGAACACCAGCCGCTATGGGAATTGCCACGGTATTGTAAAAGAAGGCAAAAAAGAGGTTTTGTTTGATTTTTTTTATCGTATACGAACTTAACTCCATCGCTCGCACCACATCCATTAAAGAATTCTTCATAAGCACTATATCGCCGCTCTCAACCGCAACATCCGTTCCCGAACCGAGTGCAATGCCGACATCCGCCTGTACTAATGCCGGAGCGTCATTAATGCCATCTCCTGCCATTGCAACAATATATCCCTGTGTTTGAAGCCGTTTTATCTCCTCTGCCTTATCTTCCGGCAGTACCTCGGCACGAATGGTATCAATTCCTAACTGACGGGATATAGCCTCTGCAGTTTTTGCATTATCACCTGTCATCAGAATAACCTTTTTATTCATCAAATGCAATTTTTCAATCGCTTTTTGTGCATCTGGTTTCACGACATCAGCAACCGCAACGACACCTGCCACTTGTCGGTCTATGCAGAGAACCATTGCGGTTTTTCCCTGCATTTCAAGCTCTCCGAGATTCTCCTCAATAGAATTCACGTCAATAGAATAATATGTCATTAATTTCCTGCTGCCAAACAGGAGTTGTTTTCCTTTATAGGTAGCCATAACTCCCATTCCCGGAAAGGCTGAAAATACATCAGCATCCGGGGCGGTACGATTCATTTTTTCAAGTTCTTTAAGAACCGCTTCACCAATCGGATGTTCAGAGCCTTTTTCTGCAACACTCGCATAAAACAACACGTCCTCAGCAGTCATTTTACCTACAGGAAAAACATCGGTTACTTCTGGAGTCCCTTTTGTAAGTGTACCTGTTTTATCAAAAACAACAGTGGTAATCTGGTGGGCTGTTTCAAGTGCCTCACCATTCTTGAATAAAATGCCGTATTCAGCGCCCTTGCCGGTGCCGACCATTATTGCGGTCGGCGTTGCTAATCCCAGGGCACAGGGACAGGCAATAATTAAAACCGCAATAAAATTCACTAATGCATAGGTAACAGAGGGCTTTGGGCCTAAGAAAAACCATACAATAAATGTAATCAATGCAACCGCTATCACCGCGGGCACAAACTGGCTTGCCACCTTATCTGCTAACCGCTGGATGGGCGCCTTGCTCCCCTGCGCCTGCTCAACAAGCTTAATTATCTGTGCTAATACCGTTTCACTTCCTACTTTTGTAGCACGAACTTTTAACATTCCTTGCTTATTTATTGTAGCGCCGATAACGGTATCACCCGCCTGCTTATCAACCGGCAGAGATTCTCCGGTTATCATTGATTCGTCTATGCTTGATGATCCGCTGATAACAATGCCGTCAACCGGCATCTTCTGACCCGGTTTTAAAATCACCACATCACCCGGCTGAACTTCTTCTATTGGTACGGTCATCTCACTGCCGTTCCGCTCAATGACCGCGGTTTTCGGTCGGAGTGCAAACAATCGCTTAATTGCTTCGGATGTTCGCCCTTTTGCCTTTGCTTCAAGAAAACGTCCCAGAATAATTAACGTTATGATAACAGCGGCTGTATCATAATACACGGCGCGGGAGGTCTCAGGGATTATATACGGGAAAAAGGTAACCGCCGCACTGTAGAAATACGCCGCGCTCGTCCCCACCGCAATAAGGCTATTCATATCAGCGGTTTTGTGTTTGAGTGTATTCCAGAATCCGCGGTAAAACGGAAGACCGGCATAGAACTGTACCGGGGTAACAATCACGAAAAGAATGTAATATACGGACTGCAGAGATATTTCAGATAAAAACGGAAATAAATAATAAAAGTTAAGAATCAGCGACAAAGCGGATAAAATTCCCGAGAAAATAAGCCGTTTTTTTAGGTCGGCTATTTCTTGGTTTTGCGCAGTCTGTTCAATATCCTTTTCCGTATCAAGTACTTTTTTTTTATCTGATTCAGGGACAGCGAGCGGTGTGTATCCGGCGGTGGCAATTGCCTTTTCCAGATCCTGCCGTTTCACCGCCGATTCATCATACTGCACGGTTGCTTTATTGGTCACCAGATTCACCGAGGCATCGCTGACACCACGTACCTGTCTCAGTGCCTTCTCTACCCGCGCCACACACGACGCACAGTGCATCCCCTGTACATAGATTTCGGTAGTTCTCATAATATTTTCTTTCTGAAAAAAATCCCTCTTTCTTTCTTAAACAAAAATATAATAAATTCTGTGCCGAGAAAATATTATAAAATGTACCATACTGATTTTTTTATTTAATACAAATAACATTAGAGTCCGGAAAAAAGTAAAACGACTATGTTTAATTAAATCCAGAATAATAAGGTACAGGATTTAAATTCTATTTGGAATAATGATTAAATCCGCCGTTGGCGGACTTGAATCGCCCTTTGATAAGAGAGGATAGACCACCCCTTAATCCCCTCCTTAAATACAGGAGGGGAAAGAAAACCACCCCTTAATCCCCTCCGCCGTCTTTGTGGCGGATTGAGGGAGAGACCAAGAGGGGGTCTCATATTTATTCATACAACACCAAATTTTAAACGGACAGTAATGAGTTTAAATAAAAAACTAATATAACTTTTCCGCCCCGAGTACTCGGGGATCTGTCTCTGACTGATATACAATGAATATAATAATCCGTAATCACATACTTTTTCAGCAGTCTCACTGTATATTAATGTGCAATATTATCTATTGACATTCAAATTTTAGAATTGTAAGTTATCTACTCTATAATATACTATAGCTCCTTCATAATACAGCAGATTATAGGTTAAATATAATACCTGCAGAAACAAATGACTTACGTAGATAATTGGCAAGGATTATGGTATAGCAATAAAAATGCTCCATAGCATTGGTAAACAGGCTGGTAATTAACACTGTTACCCTTATACCGTTAAGATTTGATATAAATTAGATCTACCATTATTAAGGAAGGATGCAAGTATGAGAAATATGGTGAATTTGAAGTTTGATGAAATACCGTCCCGGTGGTATAATATTATACCAAATTTACCAGAGCCACTGCCGCCGCCGCAAGATCCGGAAAATGGCGCTTCTCGCATCAAGAATTTGCCGAATCTGATGATTGGCGAATGTCTGAAACAAGAGTTTTCTACAGAGAATTGGATTGATATTCCCGGTGGAATTATGGACCTGTTTTCAAAACTGGGCAGACCACGACCGCTGTTCAGGGCAACGAATCTTGAGAAACGGCTTGGTACGCCGGCACGGCTTTATTATAAAAGTGAATTCTTTAGCCCGACCGGCAGTCATAAGGCGAATACCGCACTGGCACAATGCTGGTATGCAAAACGGCAGGGATTTGAAAGGGTAACAACCGAAACAGGTGCCGGGCAGTGGGGAACCGCACTTGCTTATGCGGCGGCCGTAAGCGGATTAAAATGTACTGTCTACTGGGTGCGCAGTGTATATAACTGGAAAAAAGACCGTTTGTCTCTTATGAAATTGTTTGGTGCTGATGTATATGCCTCGCCAAGTCCAAAAACTGAATTCGGCAGAACACTGTACGATAAAAATCCGGAGCATGTTGGCTCTCTCGGCATTGCAATCTCTGAAGGATTGGAAGATTCTCAAAAAGACCCGAAAGCAACCTACTGTTTAGGTTCGGTCTTGAATCATGTTCTGATGCAGCAGACAATAATCGGCCTGGAAACTCAAAAGCAGTTTGAAATCTTTAACGACTATCCCGACATTGTTATATCCTGCCTCGGCGGGGGTTCAAATTTTGGCGGATTTGCTCTGCCGTTTGTCGGCGATGTGCTGAAGAAGGGGAAAAAGATAAAGTTCATCGCCGCCCAGAGTCAGGCAGCGCCAAACCTTCAGGGAGAATATAAATATGACTTTGCAGACTATGCAGAAATAACGCCACTGCTCAAGATGTATACGTTGGGACACCGAACGGATATGGAACCGATTAGGGGTGACGGTTTGCGCTATCATGGTTGTTCACCAATTATCAGCCTGCTGAGAAATAAGGGATATATTGATACTGTTGCCTATCCAAAAGATGAAAAGCACGTGTTTAACAGTGCAAAGATATTTATAGAGACTGAAGGATGGCTGCCAGCTCCGGAATCGGCATATTCAATATGCTGTGCAATAGATGAAGCAATAAAATGCAAGGAATCGGGCGAGAAAAAGGTAATCGCTTTTAACATCAGCGGTCACGGTTTCCTGGATATCTATGCGTATAAAACGGTGCTGGGTTTAGAATAATTGAGGGGATTTTTAATTAATTGAGACTGCTGAAAAAGTCATTAAACTTTAATAATTAGTCATCCCTGAAAAATTCGGCGGATTTTAAAAAAGGGCAAAAAGAAAACATTGATAAGCTTTCGTAAATTGGCTCCGCAGCCGGCTAACGATAGAGCTCACCTACCGCCAACAGTATGGGCACAAAACTTTGAGAAACCACCAAACTTTGATGGGGGATGAAACCTTTGAAAAACCACACACTGTTGGCGGTCAGGTGCAGCGATGGGTTAGACAGTACTTTTCTTTTTTTGAAATATCACTTCCCAATCTACCTTTCCTGTGAATTGCATGACAACAAATAAGGTTACGATACATAGAATCGTTATAGCAAGCCCGGTGAAGCCTTCAAAGAAAAAGGTGTAGGAAAACAAAACCAAGTATACAAATTGAGAAATTGCAATCTCCACAAAGGCAAACCGACTACTAACAACAAGCCGCATGTAAGTGACAACAAGGAATATGGAAACAACAGAACTAATGGCAAATGCTGTATGAATTGTAATGTGATCTGCTAAATACGTCAGTAAAAGGTGAAAGCTGAAGAATGCAGCTCCAATGAAGAAATAGTTCATTGGATGAACTTTGATATCACGTAATGTTGTAAAGATGAATAATAAGAAGAAGAATAGAAAGAGAGAAATTGGAGCCGAGAAAGTAACTCGGCTAACCCAAGGTCCAGGGTTTAGTTTCTTTGGTAAATCCATACCAATTTTTACGCCTGTAAGTATATTAGAATATTGCCATTTTAATTCCCATCCACTCTTGGTTTGAGTTTTTTGGGTGGGAGAAATACTGTTTTGGGGGAAGTCGATTTTGTCAAAGTCGGTCCTTATTGTAAGCAAGAAGTCTTTAACCTGGGTAACATTTTCCCCAAAATCATACCACCACTGATCTAACCCCTGAGAGGTATAAGAAATCTCAATAACCTCACTTTCTCCAGGGGACAGTTTTATAGGATGTTTTACCTTCCCAGAGGATATTTCAATGTTTTCTAATTTCTTGTCGCCGACTATGAAGTGGAAGTTATCATAGACCGCACCTTGAGTGGGAAAGTCGAAATTAAAGTAAATATCATGGGGTTCGATAGTATCATTAGATACCTTGTATCGCCCCAAAAAATTTACAACATAGGTGGAATACCATAGTAACCCTTTTTTGCGATGCTCAAGAGACAAAGAAACATCAATCTTGCTGGATTTCAGTGGTATAGGATTAATGAAAGTATTAGTTTGAATTTCACTTATGGTCTTGCCTGATTCGATACGCTTGGTCTCTACTTCTTTCTTCGTTTCGTAGTATACTGAGGGTGCTTTCTGCATCTGTACAGTTCCCCACAAGTGACCTACCGCCTCCCTAAGTTTGTAATCTTGCGTATGTGTTCTAACCAAGATTGTAGAACCAAGAATCGACCACGCGATACTTGTACAAATATAGATGAAAATAATGGCAGCAAGTTTTTTAATCATGATTTGTCCCTCCAATGTAAATTAGCACTGTCTAACGTTCGACATGAGCAGCCGCCGCAGGCAGGCGAAGCCTGCCGGAGGATGTCCGCTCGATGGATGGGTTAGGGACGTTCCTTGCGAGATTGCCTGCTGGCCGGGGTTCTTACCTTGCGTTCATAGGACTCCATCTCCCTGAAGGACACGATCTGCCTCCCTCTGTAGTGAGCGTACTCGACGATGAACTCCTGTGTGCTCGGGTATGGCCCAACGATCCGACCCGGGCGCTTGGAGTCGGCAAAGAAATAGTGCATCCCATCGCGTTCATACGATGCAACCCAGTGATAACGCAGAGTGTTCCCACCAATCGACACTGGGTCGAACTCGATCATGACGTACCTTGGATGGGCCGTCGAATCTATGGCGCGAAGCGTCTCCACCGCGAAGCGCGTAACATCTACACAGACGCCGCTCGGTGCCGCGAAGAAGTCCTCGGGCGCAAGGATCGGCATACGCCCGTTCTTCTGTCGTTGGGTCTCAGACAACTGCATCGCGCGCGACATGTTGTACTGGAACCTGGCGCCAATCCAAGCATTGACGTCTTCGGCGTTCTGCCAAAGCTTCAACGCTTCTTGGTAAGACGGTGCGTCCTTGAATTGGCTGCGAGGGGCTGCACGTGATTCAGGTGCATCCGATGCCGGATCAGCCCTCTCCGACATTGAGCTACAGGCCACCATGAATGCAACGACAAGCACAGATGTGATGGTTCTCATGTTCCCCCTCCAAACGCCCCTAACAATGATTATATGTATCTTGACTAAAAACCTAAACACCGCAAATTTTGTGGCATAAGATAATTATAAAATACTTCATGTTTTGTTTCTAACTATTAAATATTTAAATATCATCAAGCAAAAAACCATTATTTCGGTTAGGGTGTTATGCAGATCAATATAACACCACAACTATTTTATCAGAGATTATCTGCAGGGCTTCTCAATCCCGCTGGGCCCTTATTAAGAACATGAGTATAAATCATTGTCGTATTCAAATCCTTATGCCCGAGAAGCTCCTGTACGGTTTGTATATCGTAGCCCTCGCGGAGTTGGCATATTTGGCATCATATTGCCTCAAAAATGGATATAACACTTGATAATAATATGTTTTATCTAAAAAAGCAATCTTTATTTGTTGAAATTGTGGTTAATAATAGTTTTGGGTGTTTCTTGAGTGTTGATATTGTTTTTTCTAACGCCATTTGGCGTAAAAATTGTTTAACCGTTCCTTTGCTTCTTTTACAACAATAATATTAACAATATGTTAAAATTTTTTTCAGGGAAGGCTAATTAACGCAGAGATTGCTTCGCTTCACTCGTTGCGTGAGTCGAGATGGCTGCTTCATTTTAAACGGGGAGTTTCCATAGCAATCATTCCTCACAAGAATATAAGAAGTGACAAATTACCCTCTGCCTGCCTCCAACTGTTTGGCGGTTTTGCTCAAAATTTCAATAGCTTCATTGATATCATTCAGATGGGTGCGAAAACAGAGGATAGCGGCACGGAGAATGAGCTTTCCGTCAAGGCGGGTGGAACTGACGAAGATTCGGCCGTCTTGCTGAACAGTCTGCATCAAGCGAAGGTTAAATTCATCTGCATCACCCCGTTTGGGAAGATAGCGGTAGGTAACAACTGATAAATCAGGATATGGACCAACCTCAAAACCATCAATGCTCCGGATTTGTTCATAAAAATAGCGTGCGAGCTGAATCTTTTCCGATAAAGCCGCTCGAAATGGTGCTACTCCCAAAAGTTTCAACGGCAGCCATAGCCGCAGTCCCCGAAAATGTTTCGTAAGTTCGGGCGATAAATCACAGGGCGATGGCTCCCCAATCTCATTTAGAATATTTTGAAGGTAGTCAGCTTCAGCATTGAAAGAAGCATACAACTTTTGTTGTTCTTTCACCAAAACGGCGCCCGTGCCATACGGCAGAAACAATGTCTTGTGCGGATCAAGAACAATTGAATCCGACTTATTCATTCCTTGTAAGACTGTTTTACATTCTTGACACAAGGCAAAAAGCCCACCATAGGCTCCATCTATGTGGAGCCATAGTTTATGTGTAGAAGCGATGTCGCCGATGTCCGATAGTGGATCCACGGAACCAGTATTCGTTGTGCCTGCTGAAGCCACAATGAGCCACGGGTTCAATCCATCTTTTTTATCGCCAATAATAGCTTCATCTAAAGCCTCTTCATTCATACGGTAACCGGCATCGACAGGCACCATTCGCTTTATACAATTATCCAATCCGGCTATATGAAGCGCTTTGTAAATGCAATGGTGGACTTGTTCCGTACAGTAAATAACAGACTTATTGATTTTTTCACCCGTTATACGGTGAGCATCGCGGGCGGTTACAAGAGCTATGAGGTTTGCTATACTGCCGCCCGACGTCAGATTGCCTGCGGTTTCTTCTGGATAGCCGACTATATCAGCCATCCAGCGTAACAGCATATTTTCAATTCGTACTGCACCGGGGCTGGCAAAAAAGAGGCCGGCATAACGGTTCGTGACGGCGGCAAGGTAGTCGCCAAGCGCAGAATGAAAAAGCCCGCCGCCCGGGATGTAGCCCAGATACCGCCCGGAGGTAGGATTAATCCCCGTGGAGTCAACATTTTCTTTGAGTAGTGCGAGCGTTTCTCCAATATTAATGCCTTCTTCTGTTATAGGGAACTCGTATAATGCACGCCCGCTATCAGCACGCACGGAATAAACAGGTGCGCTGGATATCTCTTCCAAGTAGTTATGTGCATAGGCTATAACCTGTTTTAACAACATATCCCGTTGAGCCGCATCCGGGTCTAAGAGACGAGCGGCTCCTTCTAATTGTGTGATTTCACACATCAAAAATCATTCTCCTTTGATAACGGAGGAATTGCACCCCATTCCAAGGGATTTTGCCATCCTACAACCGAACTGCTCCTCCACAGTTTTTTACAGAACAAAACTATTCGGACGATTGCGAACAGAAAATGATTACAATATTTATTTAACCACTTTTTTTACAAAGACTTGCGGATTCGAACGGCGCGGAGTCCTTTTGCGGCATCCTCAACATCAAATTCCACTGTATCGTCTACCTGAAAATCTTTAAAATCGTATCCCGCGAGACTCAATCGGTTAAATGAGATTTCTTCTCCATCTCGCGTTTCGATAAATCCTATTCCTTCCTTCGGTGACATTCTTATTATTTTTCCTCTCACTTTCTCTCCCTTTGAAGTTCAGAAACATACATTGTTTATTTGAATATTCCGGAATATATTTCAGCTTTTTAGTTTTATTATAACATTTTATCAAATTCTAAACAACATAAATTTTCACGGCATAAGAAAATATAGGTGAATATAAACAAGTATATTTGTATGTGGTTCAATGTAGAATATTAATTGGGATATGATAACAAATTGATTTCATTCCATCATTCAACAACTTTGTGAATAAATTGTGGCACCCTCCCGCCTTTTTTCCGCCAGTCGTGCCGAAGGCAGATCCCCGAGTACTCGGGGCTGAAGGCTGATCTGTCTCTGACTGATTGGCGAATTTTGGGAATCCATTCCTTTGGAAGAGGGTGAAAAAATGACTTTTTCAGTAGTTTCATTAAATTTTATGCTGTTTCTCTATCTATAGCACTATCAAGCATTTTTCAAAAACCTCGTAATTAATTGAATTTCGTATCACATCTCCGCTGTTTGGGAAGTGATGAGGGCATTTTGGTGAGCACAGTGAACTACAAAACAAGTTGTTCAATGGAGCCGCATTTTCTATTTTTCCGGTGGAATGGTTAATTCTGTTGCTGTCTGAATTTCTGAGAATGCGTCCGAAATGATACCCAATTTGATATATGTTGGGCGAATCATTTTCTTCAATTCGGGAATTTTACTTGCGAACGTGAGAGCACCGAAAATACACAATACGCCCCCGATTATTAAAGTATTTGGCGCACCGAAACTATTTGCTAACACGCCTGCTAATAGGCTGCCAAAAGGCGCTGTGCCCATAAATGCCATTGTATAAAAGCTCATAACACGACCACGTTTATTATCATCAACAATGGTTTGTAAAATCGTGTTGCTTGATGCCATCTCCAGCATCATTCCAAGACCGGTTATTACCATCAATGCTAAAGAAAGCAAAAAGAGATGAGACAAAGAAAAGGTAACGAGTCCAAAGCCAAAGATACCCGCAGACAGGGGAATAATTCTCTCAAGACCCACCACACTTTTTCGCGACGCAAGATAGATAGCACCTATCAAAGCACCTAAACCTGTAGCTCCCATAAGAAAACCAAAGGTATGAGCGCCACCATGAAGTATTTCTTTAGCAAAGACGGGCATAAGAACCGTATAGGGCATTCCCATTAAACTGACCAACCCGAGTAACAGTATAACTGATCTCATCGGTGCAAAACCGAACGTGTAAATAAATCCATCCTTTAACTCTTTAAAAACATGAGTATTTTGATTTTCTATTTTTCTTGGAATAATCTTCATAATCAATAAAGACATAATAACAACAAGGTAGCTTAAACCATTAATGAGAAAACAGATTCCTTCACCGGTGGAAGCAATTAATACGCCTGCAATGGAGGGCCCCAGCAATCGAGCGCCGTTCACCATTGAAGAATTTAAGGCAATTGCATTTCCTAAATCTTCTTTTTTTTCTACCATTTCTATTACAAATGATTGACGTGCTGTCGTATCAAAGGCGTTAATACAACCGAGAAGTACACTTAAAAGTATAATATTCCAAATTTCAATTGCTCCGATGAAACAGAGAAATGCCAAGATTAAAGCTTGTATCATTGCGACAACTTGAGTAACAATTAAAATGTGATAGCGATTCCATCGGTCGGTCAGAACTCCGGCAAAAGGAGCTAATAAAAAGGTAGGAATTTGTCCAGCAAAGCCAACGACGCCCAATAAAAATACGGAACCGGTAAGATGATACACCAGCCAGGGCATTGCGATTCGTTGTATCCACGTTCCAATCAGCGAGATGCTTTGTCCAACGAAAAAGAGGCGATAATTTCTATATTGGAGTGAACGAAAGATGATTTTAAACCCTGTTGACTCAGTAGTATGATATTTATCGGGTACCATTTTATTGAAAATCAGCTCTTTTCTTAAATGCAATTTCATATAATAACCGAAATACTTCGGTTATACTCCCGAATCGGCAGGCTTTGCAAACTACTTCGTTTATGTACAACTCCCATTGAAATCTCAAATGGTAACTTTTTTAATTTTGACTACAAATGTATGCTCATACGAAAAAGAAACCAATATTTTTCCTTGCTGTAGATCTTTGCCGATTTTTACGTTTTCTAATTTTTGTTCTTATCCTGATTACTTTTTTTTCCCCTTTAAAGAAACTTTACCATCTTGAACCAGCCATTTGTCTACCTTTTACTTTCTAAACCGCCACGAGTTCCAACCGTGGTGTCAGGGATTTCGCTGTCTTGAACTAATTTTTAAATAGTAACAGCACCCGTTATAAAGTAATCCGCTCATTCTTAAACTGTCATTATTTCATTTAGTATTATTTCTACTTGTTTTGAATGAAAGTTGCTTTTTTGAATAAGGTCTATATTATTCATAAAGAATTTTTAGAGCATTCGAGCGAATTTTTTTCCGTCCTCTGTTATATTATATTGAAATCTTTGATTTAACGTGGCAATGCCACGGCTACCAATTACATAACAATTTTAAGCTCATTTTTTGGTAGCCGCTCCGCTCCTTGAAATAGAGGCGGATAGTTTGCGGTTAAAAAACAAAAAATACAAAAGTTCTGATATAAAGAGAGTTACGGGGAGCGACTCGTTATTTTTCATATTTATACCTTACCAGAAATAATTTCCACAAATCTGCATTCCTGCTGTTTGAATGGTTGCCAGGAGAATCATATCTTTTACTGTAATAGCATTCGTTTGTATAAAGGCGAGCAGGATATACGGATAAATGAAGAGACAGGTGCGGGCTGTTTCTCCGGTGCGGTAGGTACCGATTATAAAAAGCGCCAGTAATGATATGATGCCAGAAAGTATAGTTAGGACGGCAGCATTGGAACTATTTCTCAATGACAGAGAACGTTTCTCGTTATTGAAAAAAACTATCAGGCATCCCGCAGAAAGAAACAGAGCAATCTCCATAATATCTTCAATTCTGGTCATCACATATTCAACAGGTTTATGAAAAATCATTGAACCTTGTGGATTTTCAAGATGCGAAGCAGTTAAAAAAGTGCGGATGTGGTCGTAATGAAAAAAATGAGTCAGTAAATAGATAACTAACAGAAATATCAGAATAATGGCACCGGTTGCAGTCAATACATCCGATCGTTTTTGTTTGATATAGTTTACAATACCGATGATGCCTGCCGCGGCTGCGAGAAAAAATCCTCCAAATGTTAATAAATTTGTAAACACGAAACCGAGAGTAAATAAAATAAATCCGAGAATAACGGTTTTTCTTTTTAAAATTAAACAGAGTCCTAACAGAAACATACCAGCAGTCATCGCGATAACACCGTCCAAAGAGACTGCGCTGTAAATATTAAATGCCGGAATCACTGCTAAAAGCAGGGCAATTAAATTCGATTGTTCGATAGTTGCGCCATATATTTTTACAATATACCAGAAGAATGGGATTGTCAGACTTGACAGCAGGATGAACATACTGGAAAGGAACAGTAGATTATCTTTGTTATATAAGAAAATGTAGTGCAATAAAACGGCAAAAGGGGGATGTGTCCGGCTGTGCGTGAGCAATTCGGGCTGTTTGTCGTTAAATGTTTCCAGGAAGGAGCGCACGGAGGTTATTTTAATTGCATCGTGGTAATATTGAATATCGGATTTATAGAACGGCTGGAAAAAACCCGCATCAAAGCTTCCCTGACCTAAATTGCCTAATATAATGAGTAATAATCCAATTATCCAGATTGAAATCCAGTTCATTTGAGAGGCGTACTTCATTACTAATACGGTAACCAGAAGAAATGCAATTATAGAGGGCAATCCGGAGTAATGAAATGATGGTCCTGAAAAAATTGAAACAGGGAAATACCGAAGTGGGGTATCAAAATTAATACCGATAGAGTGAAGTATATAATTTATTCCATACAATGCTAACCAGATAATTGCAAGTATCAATATTGTTCTTTTGGGCTGGCGTTGTATAAAATTTTTAAATGGAGGTATTATACTATTCATTATTTAAAAAATGTGGAAGAATCCCGTTACTGGTTTGGTGTCCGTTATGTCATTATCGCTTGACCCGCTGAATTCCCTTAATTGATGATAGAATATGTATAACCTCTTTTAATTGCTCTGTATCTTTCACTTCTAATGTGATATCTGTGATGGCGACAATGCCGTGAATTTCTATGTGAATCCCAACGATATTAATATCCATTTTCGAAATTGCAAGTGTTATATCGCGAAGGAGATGTTTCCGGTCAGCAGCGGAAACCTGAATTGCAGCAGGGAATACCTTATCTATCGTTCGTGCCCATTCTACTAAAACGCCGTTCTTGCTTTCCAATAAAACCTTTGAAATTGCCTTGCACCGTAACCGATGAATCTCGATACCTTTATCATCCCGATGATACCCAACAATTTTATCTCCGGGAATTGGGTTACAGCACTTCCCTAACTCAATAACAAGCGGGTAATCTCCGTGAATAATAATATACGGTTCTTGCTGGTTTGTTTTTAAAGACTTCCGTAAAATTCCGGGAATGCGGCCAAAAAAACTCCCTTTTTGTTTTTCATACAGCTTCGGAAATACCCGGCGGCCAATTTCCTGGGCAGTAATCTTTTGGGTTCCTAATGCCATCCATAAAGTATCTACGGTAGCATATCCTGAATGTTGAGTAAGCTGTTCACCGGAAACATCATCAAGAGTAATATTATGTTTTGCCAGCTCGTTTGCTAACATCTCTTGTCCCAGTTTCACATATTGAAGTTTCTGATTATCACGAAGCCATTTATGTATCTGTGACCGGGCACGAGCGGTAATGACGAAAGAAATCCAATACGGCTGGATATTTGGTTTTAAAGACGTCAGAATCTGTACTTCATCGCCGTTATGAAGCATTGTATTCAAAGGCACTACTTTAGAATTTACCTTTGCACCGAGACATTGAAGACCAACCTCAGTATGGACTGCAAAGGCAAAATCAACCGGCGTGGCATTCACCGGCAGATTAATAAGTCTTCCTTTCGGCGTAAATACGAATATTTCATCCTGCACTAAATCAAATTTCAATGATTGCATAAATTCAGCGGCGTCTGAATTTTCCTTATTGAAGTCGAGAAATTGTCGAATCCACCCTAATTGGTCATCAAATTGTTTATCGCTTAACTTTTCATTATACATCCAGTGTGCGGCTATTCCCATATCAGCGATATATTCCATTGCTTCAGTACGAATCAGAACCTCTACCATTCGCC
>Ga0315291_10000782_pt1 | contig 42311 bp, 42 predicted proteins | sample YL17G12_20_MG_FD_203070 | JGI IMG/M metagenome (GOLD analysis project Ga0315291, IMG submission 203070) | Sediment microbial communities from Yellowstone Lake, YNP, Wyoming, USA - YL17G12_20 | ecosystem: Environmental > Aquatic > Freshwater > Lake > Sediment | place: USA: Wyoming | collected...
GCATCCGTGACGACAAGCCGCTCAACGAGTGCCGGCGCATCGCGGAGAGCACGATGACTCTTATCATGGGTCGCATGAGCGCCTACACCGGGCGGGCTTTGAAGTGGGATTGGGCCATGAAGGCCTCCAAGCTCGACCTCTCACCGGGAAAGTACGAGTTGGGTGACCTGCCCGTTGCCCCCGTCCCCATCCCCGGCAAAACACAGCTCATCTGATTGCTTCGCCGCGTTCAAGGCGACAGAGTCTTTGCTGCAATCGGGTGGCAGCCTCAGGACCGAAGGTCCTGGCAATGGCTGGACTGTGCTTATTTCCATTTGCAGCGGCGCTGGGGCAGGCGGTGCTGGTCGTGGCAGTCGGTGCAGACTTTGTCGGCGGCGCCGGTGAGGAGTGGCTGATGCTCCGGCGTGTTGATCTTCTCTCTTGTGTGGCAGGCCAGGCAGGACGAATTGATCTTGTCGCGCGGGTACATGATGTCGGGCGCTGTGCCGTTGCCGCCGGAGGCCCATGATTCATCGGCGATGTGGGCATCGCTGACGCCGTGGCAGTCGGCGCAGCCGATCTTCGCCTGCGCGTGGGTGACGGCGAGCTTCTCCTCCATGTAGTTGACGTGACATACAAAGCAGCGGCTGTTGTCGGCCGTCGAGCCGCTCGAAGCTTCCGCGACCGGGTCCTCGTCGAGCAGCAGCGGGGCTTCCGCCACCGGCTTGGCGCATTCTTTCGTGGCAGAGGGCGGATCGCTGGATTTGGCCGCTTCCACTTGTGGCGGTGACACAGGCGCAGGTTGTTTGCAGCCGCTGATAAGGAGCGTCCCCATCACGGAGAACAAGAGAATCCGTTTCAAACGAGAATACACACCGGCCTTCATGCAGGACATCCATCAATGCAAGAGGCAAGCAGTGTCACTTGAGGTCAGACATATTCCCAGTTCTTGAGCCACTGGTAGTGCCCGGGCAGATTGGCCCATGCTTCTTTGCCAGCCTGGTCCAGCTCCGCGCTCTCTTTCCCGTCGAGCTCCCGCCGCTCCTTCACGGCCTTGACGACATTGTCGATCTCCTGAATGCTGTTCATGCCGGGGATGGGAACGACGGTGTTGCTGCGCAGGATGTAGCGGATCGCCAGGCGGCCCCGCTGGTTGTTCTCCTCGGGAGTCCCCGCAAAGAGCGAAGCGGCCGCAAAGGGCTTGATGCCGAACGCCCCGACGTCGCACTTCTTCAGGGTATCGAAGAGGCTGTCCTGCGGTGCCTTCTTGGTCATCGTGGTGAACGGGAAGCAAACCACTTCGATCTGCGGGAAATACTCGATCATGAACTTGATCCACCGCCGGTCGTGCGAGGAGAAGCCAATGAAACGGGCCTTGCCCTGCTTCTTGGCCTTTTCGAGGGCATCGACGATCTCGCAGGCGGTGTTGAATGTGTGCCGGCCGCCGGGCTCCAGGCAGGTGATGCGCCACAGATCCGCGTATTCCTGGTTGGAGTCCCTGAGGAGCTCATCGAGCGACTCCAGGAGCTTCTTGGAAGTGCGGAACTCTTCGTTGCGTACCTCCTTGGCGCCGTGCGACAGCGCCAGATACATCTTGTCGCGCCGCCCCTTGAGCGCCTCGGCGTCCCGCTTGACCTCGTTATCCCAACAGGCATCGACATAGTTGATGCCCGCGTCAATGCAGCGACTGATGATTTCGGCACGCTCCTGGTCGTTGCTGCGCGAATGTCCGCCTAAGCAGACGGCCGAGACCATCAAGCCGGTCTTGCCGTGCCGGCGGTACTCCATGTTCGGATTGTAGTTGAGGATCTTGGACGTATCGACGGGCTTCGCGCCGGCCGCTGAGGTATTCTGACTCGCTAAGGTGGCTGCCACGCCCGCCGCCGCGACGGCGGTATCGCGCACAAACTCGCGCCGTGTTATTCGTTCATTGTCCATGTTCTACTTCCTTTGTGATGGAGAGGAGTTCAAGGGACGATTGCTCTCGAGTTTGAACAGGGCGTTAACTTCCTCGTCGGACAGAGGCCGGTCGTAGACGCGAAGATCGTCCACAGCGCCCTTGAATCCCCGACCGATGCGCACGTTCAACGTATTGCCGGTTTGGATCGGCCACAGGTCCAGCAAACCGATGTCGTGGATCTCGGCCGGGGCGCCATCCAGATACAGCTTCACATCATCATGCAGGTTGGGCAGTTCGGCTTGCTGCACCACCGCGGCGACGTGGTGCCATTCGTCGTTGTGGGTCTCCGGATTCATGTAGAGGTAGCCGCCGTGAGGCGTGACGCCGATGCGCCCCCGGATGAAGCCGAAGATAAACATCTGGCCGAAGTCCTCCGTGCCCCAGGAGACAATCTCTCCTTGCGGGACCGCCGTCTTGATCCAGGCTGCGACACTCCGCGGCCGTGTTCCGACGACGCCCTTGTACTCCTTGACTTCGATCCAGCTATCCTTGCCATCGAGCCGGAGGGCCTTGCCCGTTTTGCCGGGGACCGAGCTCTTATCGAATGAGAGGGCCCCGTTGAGTGTGCCGTTTCGCTTGTGCCCGCTCGCGTCCGCTGCAATGTTGCCCGCCGTCTCATCGAGCTTCCACCAGCCGACTAAATTGGGGTCGGTGTCGAGCGTCGCAGGCTTGCCAGTGCCGTCCGCAGCCAGTACCGGACTGGCGGAGAGGACAATGCTCAGCAACGCAATTTTGATGTTTGACGTTCGCATTTTGATATTCTCTCACAGGTGCCAGGGACTTCGCATGGGTTTCGAGAGCATCTGGTTGGCTTCTTCACAATTCGTGAAGCGTTCCTTCGCCGGGTCCCAGAGCAGCTTGCGTCGGAGCCTCATCGCGATGTTGCCGAGGTGACAGATCGAGGTGGACCGGTGGCCGGTCTCCACCGGGGCCGCTGTTTGCTGGCGGCTCTTAATGCAGTCCACGAAGTTGCGATGATGGTCGTTGCTCTTGTAGAGGTGGATTTCGTTAGCGCCGATGACCGTCGTCTTGAGAGACTCCGGGGAACCGGTCCATTTGTCGTCCCGCACGTCGATCCAGCCGTCCGTCCCCTCGAAGCGCCAGGACTCGGTTTTCTGCGTCTCGCACGTGAACTCCACGTCGTTGGCGTAGCGGGCGCGGAAGTGCACCTTGGTGGCGGTCGTAAACAGACCGTCCGTGGGCCACTCGCTGCCCAAGTCCTCGAACTCGACGGGACCAGTCTCATCGGTGCCGTTGGCCCACTGGATGATGTCGATGACGTGGGCGCCGAGGTTCGTGGTTTGGCCGCCGGAATAATCGAGGCCGAAGCGGAACGTATAGAGGCATCGGTCTTTGTGGTAGGGGGCCCAGGGGGCGGGACCGAGCCACATGTCGTAGTCGAGCCATTCCGGGACCGGCATCGGCTTCCAGTCCCTTGGCGGGGCTTCCTTATTGTTCGGCCCGATGGCGGTGACGACTCGCTGGAGCTTGCCGATGCGGCCATTACGGACGAGCTCGCAGATCAAGCGGTACTGCTCGCTCGATCTGCGCATAGTGCCCGTCTGGAAGACGGTGCCATGCCGCTGCACGGCCTGGGCCATCGCGCGGCCTTCCGCGACCGTCAGGCTCAAGGGCTTTTCGCAATAAATGTCCTTGCCTGCGGCCGCCGCCATGATGACGGGGATCGCGTGCCAATGGTCCGGCGTGGTCACGCAGACGGCGTCGAGGTCGTCCCTCGCGATGATCTCCCGAAAATCCACATAGGCGCTGCAGCCTTTGTAGCTTCCAGAGGGGCTTTTCTGGGCATACTCGCTCTCGACAATCTTGCGGGCGGGCTCCCGACCGAACCACTCGCCATTCCAGCCCTTCTTGTACCAGTGCCCGTACTGATCGCTGGCCTCGACCACGTCGCAGACCGCCAGGACCTGGACATCGGGCTGGGCCAGAAAGGCCCGCAGGTTGTTGGTCCCCATGCCGCCGACGCCGATAGAGGCCATCGTAATCCGCTCACTGGGCGCGGTCTTGCCAGCCTTTCCCAGCGCGCTGGATCGGATGAACAGGGGTAAGCCGAAGGCGCCGAGAGCCGCCCCTGCGGTTTGCTTCAAGAAGGTGCGCCGCCCCAATACCCTGTGATTCATAATGGCCCTCCGGAGGAAAGATATCAGAAATAGCCGGTCCCAGACTGCCCTGAGCCTGACCGCCTCACTGGTGTTGAAGGTGCGAACATGGTTTATCCACCGGCAATCAAATGCCGGCAGATATTATACCCGGGCAGCACGCCTATTTGAAGAGATGATCGGATTCGCCAGGCCGCGGCGAACGCGAGCCTCGGTTGCGGGCAGAAAAAAAGCCCCTGCGACGGCAGTGCGAGGTACTCGGTATCTTTTTTTTCTGTTGTCCCTTAGTGTAATACTCGCCTGCTACTTCACAGGGGCACGACCAGATTGTCTGTGGCTCGAGTGTCTGTGGCTCTTTCCTTTTTTGTTTAGCCGCCCCTTGTGCCGTCCGTGCTACGATCTGACGTGTGCAAGCTCATGGTGGACAGCCAAGTTTGAGCTAACGCGACCTTGCTGGCCCCAGCTTCGAGCCACAATTCACAAGCCATCCATTGTCAAGCATCAGCCGCTTGGGCCCGTTTTCTTGAATCTTTCTCGAAGGTCCTTGTGTCACTAAAATCGTCGATATCAATGCAGATAACGAGGTCGGGTACACGACCCTTGCTTTCCTGCCGCGTCCTGCCTATGCTCGCACGCTCAGGCGCAACAGAAGTTCTCCTGTATGAGCCAGCCTGCCCGATTTAACCCCGATAACCGGCCTTCGGAACTCACGAGTTTTTTCTGAAAATCAGGCGTACAACCTGATGAAAAGCCTGCAAGAAAGTGTGTTGCTCTTACGGGTTGTAGCCCAGCCGGCCCCAAACGCCCTTCTGCACTTTCTGTAAATCGTCCGCTCCTTCAGGGGTCTTCGGCTGGTACTGGTGCGTGGGGTTTGGCAGCTTGCCGACTGTCTTGGTCTCGTTGGCTTCCCACTTCCAATAGCCGCTGTGCCCGTCGGCAAAAGAGACGTTCGTGCCGTCACCGTGGCGGACGTGCGGCGGGTCCCACCAACGCGGGTTGAGATAGTGGGTGGCATAGCTGTCGGGCGTCACGCGGCCCTCATCGAGGAAGACCAGTCTGGCATCCGGCCCCGGCTGGCTGATCTCGGTCCTCTTCTTGACCCACAGGACGGTCCGCCCGACCCGCATCCCCGTATTCGAGGCGGCGTTGCGTGTCCCGTCCCGGTAAAGACCGTTCATCGCGTCGGTTATGGTGTACGTTCGCATCTCGCCGCGAACGCCGGTCGGGCAGCGGTAGGCCTTATCATTCGGGATGAAAGGATACAAGGCACCGGCTCGGACCGCCGCGATCTGCATGTTCTCCGGATGTTTACCGCCCGTCATGAAGTTGGGATGACAGTCAGTGCCCACCCACCACTTCTCCCTCGCGTGATGGCCGGTCGTCGGTACTGAGCAAGTACCCACGGAACCCTGATTGTACTCCGCCTCGCCGTTGACAATCTTGTCATCGCTGTCATCCGCGTAGGAAATCCAAGCGAGTCCGAGCTGCTTGAGGTTACTGAGACAGGCCGCACGCTTGCCCTGTTCCCGCGCCCTCTGCAACGACGGCATCAAGATCGCCATCAAAATCGCAATGATGGCAATGACCACCAGCAGTTCAATCAACGTGAACCCTCTTGACTTCATAGCCACGTTTCCTCCTTTGGAATAGGTCTTAGGAGACGGTATTTGCCGTCCGGATATGCTCGATTCTCCGGCCGCTGCTTATAGGAGGCGCATAAGCGCCCATGTGTTCCGGCCAAAATCGTCTTTATTTACCTGCCCTCCAAATAAGCTGCCATTATCCGAATTCTATCATTTCCCCCCGGCATACACAAGATAATTTGTGGGGACACGCCAGATTGCCCCGGCTTACAAAGCGGAAAGCCTTGACAGGTGACGGTGGAAAATGGATAATCAATGCTGGAAGGATGGGTATCGAGTACTCCGACGGATTCCCACGAGCAGGGAAGCGGGATGGGGGCCGCCATGGACCTTGCCGGGTCCGCATTGCCGCCATCGGCAAAGGAAAGAGGTGATGACAAGACTCCATATCATTTTGCTGGCAGGCGGCGTGGCACTATCTGCCTGCGGGTGTACGGGTCCATCGCGACCGCAAGACCCTGTCAATTCAGGAGTTACCACCGAACAGCAAGCCGCTGACAACCTGGCACAAGTCAAATCGAGGGGCAAAGCGAGGAGCCCTTGCCTGGAGGATTACGGGTTCGCCGTGCTGGAGTTCCGGGCGATCCGGGATGCGTATGGCATGGTGTCCGTCATAGGCGAAATCAGGAATGTCGGCCCTGCCGCCCGCGGGGTCGAGCTGCAGGCTACACTTCGGGATCGCAACGGCCGCTTGACGGCGGTAGGGCACTTCTACCCCGCTTCCTGCACGAACATCATACCGGATGAGACCTGGCCCTTTACCTATTCTTTCGGCAGCCGCCAGGATGCCGTCTCGGCCGAACTGAGAATCGCGGGGGCTTTCCGCACTATAGACATGGATTAATGGAGCCAATGGGATTCGAACCCACGACCTCTTGCATGCCATGCAAGCGCTCTCCCAACTGAGCTATGGCCCCGGTCGGTCTGTCGCCGGTCATTCGCCATGAATCGTTATCGCCCGGCGACCGGCAATAAATCCGTACTATGATATCACATCCGACTGGGCCGGGCAAGCAATTTTTCCGGCTATTTCCCCCGCGTGTGCACGACGAAAAAGTGGCAGTTGAGGACGTGTCGCCGTTGGGCCTCACCTCCACTCGGAGGAAACCTGGCACTGTTTGTCATGTCGAGCGGAGCGCAGCGGAGTCGAGACATCTGGCCTCGAATCTGGCGCGGCGTCCATTCGTGGCCAGATTTCTCCGCGCGGCCTTCGGCCTTGGTCGAAATGACAGAAAGAGCCCAGGATTCCTTGGGAATTGTCATTACAGCCAGCGATTGTAGTGGCCCTGCCACAATTTTGTCGTGCACCCCTGCCAATCTGGGCTGCAAAACTTAGTCGCACAGGCCCCCGATGCAGACTTATAATGCCTGATTCGAACCTTGGGCCTGGTACAGCGCTATACAGGCAGGGAAGGCGTGGAGGTCCGTACAGCTTGATCAAAAGACAGAGAATCATAATGAACGGCCGCGTTCAGGGGGTGGGATTTCGCCCGGCAGTATACCGACTGGCCCGGGAGCTGGGATTGGCCGGATGGGTTGTCAACGACACGAAGGGGGTCACGATCGAGCTCCAGGGCGAGGAGCGGAAGATCGATGACTTTGTTCGCCGTCTGCAATCCGGGCCGGACAAACCGCCGCTGGCCGAGATCCGCTCTTATGAGCGGGTCGATGTTCGGCCGGTGCCGCAAGAGGAAGGTTTCATCATCGGAAAAAGTGACGCCCAAGGGACGGCTTTGTCTCAGGTAACTGCGGATATCGCTACCTGCAAGGATTGCCTCGCCGAGCTAAGTGATCCGCAAGATTTCCGGTATCGCTATCCTTTCATTAATTGCACCAACTGCGGGCCCCGGTATTCGATCATCAAGACGATCCCCTACGACCGGCCCAATACGACGATGTCGGCGTTTGAGATGTGCGAGCGCTGCGGGGCTCAGTATCATGATGTGGCGGACCGCCGGTTCCATGCACAGCCCGTGGCCTGCCCGCGCTGCGGGCCGCACATCTGGCTGGCCGACCCCGCCGGCAAGGTCCTGCAAACGGGCAGCGACGAGGTGGTCGCAGAGGCAGCGCGGCTGCTGCGGGCGGGGAAGATTGTCGTTATCAAGGGCGTTGGCGGCTTTCATCTGGCTTGCGATGCGCTCAACGATGAGGCGGTCCTCACCCTGCGCCGGCGCAAGCGGCGTGATCACAAGCCCTTTGCCATGATGGCTCGTTCCGTTCGAGACGTGAGGAAGTACGCGCTGGTGGACCGCGCCGCGGAAGAGGCGCTGGCGAGTTCGCAAAGCCCCATCGTGCTCCTGCCGAAAAGGCCCGACAGTACGATTGCCCCGTCGGTCGCGGAGGGCGTCAACACGTTCGGCTTCATGCTGTGCTACGCACCCCTACATCATCTGCTGTTCGCGGAGGGGCTCGATGTCCTCGTGATGACCAGCGCGAACCTCTCGGATGAGCCGCTGATCTGCCGGAACGAGCTGGCGTTGGAGCGGCTCGGCGACGTGGCGGATGCGTTCCTGATGCACGATCGAGAGATCTACCGGCAGGTCGATGACTCGATTGTGTACTTCGCCGCCGGCGAGCAGGTCGTGCTGCGGCGGGCCAGGGGATCTGTGCCGACGCCTATTTTCATGGAGGAGCCTTCGCCACAGGAGGTTCTCGCGACCGGCGCCGATCTGAAGAACACCTTCTGCCTGGTGAAGCAGAACCAGCTTATCCTCAGCGAGCACATCGGCGATCTCGAAGACGCGGAGGTCTATCATCACTACATGGGCTCAATCAAGCATCTGGCAGGACTCTTCGAGGTCGAGCCCAAGATCGTTGCGTGCGATCTGCACCCCGGCTATCTGTCGACGCAGTATGCCCAATCCATTCCCGATGTGCGGCTGATTCAGATTCAGCATCACTGGGCCCACATCGCCTCGGTCCTGGCCGAGCACGGCCTCGCCGGGCCGGTGATTGGTCTCGAATGTGATGGCACGGGCTACGGCACCGATGGGGCGATCTGGGGTTGTGAGTGCATGATTGCGTCTTTGACGCGGTTCGAGCGATTCGGCCATCTCGCGTATTACCTCTTGCCCGGCGGCGACAAGGCGAGCAAGGAAGCGATCCGGCCGGCCTTGAGTCTGCTCAAGGATGCATATGGCGCAGAGTTCTCACTCGACCGATTCCGGTCGCTGCTTGCGCGAATCGAGCCGGACGAAGCCAAGTTGAGGCTCATCCTCGAGCAGATCGACAAGCGGATCAACAGCGTGAACACCTCCAGTCTGGGCCGGGTCTTCGATGCGGTCGCAGCGCTGGTCGGACTGGGCAGCTACAACCATTTCGATGCACAGCTTCCGATGGCGCTCGAATCGCTGACGGCAACCGGCGTCGAGGATTGCTACGAGTTCGACCTGCACCAACTCCGTGGTGAACCGCTGCAATTGGATTTGCGTAGGACTCTGCGAAGCTTGGTAGAGGATATTCGACGCGAGACAACTCCGGCCGTGGTCTCCGCGAAGTTTCACAACACGCTGGCCGAGGCCTTGTTGGCGATGGCTAAGGCGGCCCGAGAGAGCACGCGGTTGGAGATCGCGGCCCTGAGCGGCGGCGTGTTCTGCAATCGCTATCTGCTGAACCGGCTGACGGCGCGATTGCAGCAGGAAGGATTTACGGTATTATGGAACCGCGAAGTCCCGTCCAACGACGGCGGCATCGCGCTCGGCCAGGCGGCGATCGCGGCACACATATTGAAGAGCAGCTCCTGAGAGGATACACGGAACATGTGTTTGGCTATACCGGCACGAATCATTGAGTTGGAGGGCGACCGGGCGGTGGTCGATGCGATGGGCAACCGCTGGAAGGCGAAGACCACGCTCTTGCCGGACGCAAAGCTGGGGGACCTGGTACTGGTGCACGCCGGCTTTGCGATCTCGCTCGTGGATGAGGAAGAGGCGAAGAAGACGTGGGAGCTTTTTGCCGAGATTGAGAACTTCGAGAAAACGCGGAACAAGGTTTCCGGATGACACTGATGTTGGACAGGATTGCCAAAGCTCAACATACGATTGACGAGTCCTGCCGGAAGCTGGACCGGCAGATCACCATCATGGAGGTTTGCGGGACGCATACGGTCTCCATTTTTCGCAGCGGGATTCGATCGGTGTTGCCCGCCGGACTGAAGCTGCTGTCCGGCCCAGGCTGTCCCGTCTGCGTCACCGACCAGGGCTACATTGACGCCGTGCTGCAATTGGCGGACCGCCAGGACTGCCTGATTGCCACGTACGGCGACATGATTCGCGTGCCGGGAAATAGCGGATCGCTTGAGACGCGGGCGCCGAAGGGCAACGTGAAAGTGGTACTGAGCAGCGAAGACGCGCTCCAGTTGGCCCGGGACCATCCGAATAAGACCGTGGTGTTCATCGCGGTCGGATTTGAGACGACGGCTCCCGCGACCGCCGTGGTCGTCCAGGAAGCGGCACGTGAGGGCGTCGGGAATTTCTGCGTGCTCAGCGGCCACAAGCTGGTCGTTCCGGCGATGCGGGCTTTGCTCAACGGCATGAACGACCGGATCGATGGCTTTCTGTGTCCGGGGCACGTCAGCGTTATCATCGGCTCAGGCGCCTTCGCGGAAATTGTGGAAGATTATGGTCGTCCCTGCGTTGTGGCGGGCTTCGAGCCGCTGCAAATCATCGAAGGTCTGGCGGAGATCTGCCGTCAGCTCTCGATGGGGAAGCCTCAGTTGAAGTCGATCTACAATGCCGTTGTGACGGAGAAAGGCAACACCTCCGCCCAGCATATCATTGCAGAGTATTTCGATGCGGTCGATGGCCATTGGCGTGGTCTCGGCAAAATAGGCAAAAGCACGCTCGCCCTCAAAGAGGAATATAGTCAATTCGATGCCTTCAAACGGTTCGGGCTGGCCGATGCGCCGGGCAAGGACAATAGCGGATGCCGGTGCGGCGAGGTCCTGTGCGGACTCATCGAACCGACTCAATGCCCGCTGTTCGCAAGGCAGTGTACCACGCAGAAACCGGTCGGCCCGTGCATGGTCAGCTCGGAGGGGACCTGTGCGGCGTGGTTCAAATATGGGCGGAGGAAATGACGCGAACGATGACGACCGAGCCGGAAAGAATCCTGCTTGCCCACGGCGGTGGAGGCCAGCTCACCAATCAGCTCATCCGCGAGCACATTCTTCCGAAATTCCGGAATGAGGCGCTCGCCGAGCTCACCGATGCGGCTCACTTGACGCTGCCCGCCACGGCGATCTGCTTCACGACGGACAGCTACGTAGTCAAGCCGCTGTTTTTCAAAGGGGGAGACATCGGCAAGCTCGCCGTCTGTGGGACCGTGAACGACCTGGCGGTGTCCGGCTCGAGACCCGTTGCTTTATCGCTGTCCCTGATCATTGAAGAAGGCTTCGAGATCGGACTCTTGGAGCAAATTCTGCAAAGCGTCAGCGATGCGGCCCGACAGAACAACGTGCTGGTGGTGACGGGGGATACGAAAACGGTCGAACGCGGCTCGGCCGACGGGATTTTCATCAATACCTCCGGGATTGGCGTCAAGCTGCCGCATGTGGAGCTTGGGTTCGGCAAGATTGAGGTCGGAGACAGGATTCTCATCAACGGCTCGATTGGCGACCACGGCATGACAATCGTCTCGCAGCGGGAAGGAATCAGCTTCGAGTCGCCGTTGGCCAGCGATTGTGCGGGGCTGGCGGAGCTGACGTGCGCCTTGTTGGAGAGTGTGCCCGGCATCAAGTTCATGCGGGACCCGACACGGGGCGGTCTGGCGGCGACGCTGAACGAAATCGTCGAAGCCACCCGTCTAAGCGTGGAGGTTCATGAGAGAGAGATTCCCATCAAGCCGTCGGTTCAGGCGGCGGCCGATATGCTCGGCTTCGATGTGCTGAATGCGGCGAACGAGGGCAAATTCGTGGCGATTGTGGCCCCAGATGCGGCCCAGGAGTGTCTGAGAATCTGCCGCGAGCACCGTTTGGGCAAGGATGCGGACATCATCGGCGAAATTGTCCCGACGCGCGACGTCCCTCTCGTGGAGCTGGTCACCAAAATCGGAGGCCGGCGGATCGTGCAAATGCCGTACGGGCGCGAGCTGCCGAGGATTTGCTGATGCACGAGACGGCAATGGCTCAGAGCTTGGTGGAGGTGATTTCGCAGGAGGCCGAGAAACGGCATGCGAAACCTCTTCGTGCAAAGATGAGCTGCGGCGAGTTGAACGCGGTCAACGATGACGTGCTTTCGTTCGCGTTCGAGGCGATCGCCCAGGGCACACTCTGTGAAGGAATGAGGTTGGAGATCGAACATAAACCGCTGCAGGCGAAATGCCACGTGTGTGGGCGTACCTTCGCCGTGGGTTTGTCCGGCCCCAAGTGCCCGAACTGTGGCGATCAGAACTTCGAGTTGCTTCCCGATGCTCCCTTGATGCTGGAAGAGATCGAATTTGAAGGAACAAATGATGGCGAAAGTTGATATCGGCAAGAAGATACTGGGGGCCAACGAGGTGTACGCAGGGAAGAATCGCGAACTTCTGGCCCGGCACAAGACGCCGTGTTTCAACATCATTTCGTCTCCCGGGTCCGGCAAGACGACCATCCTGGTCCGCACGATCAACGATCTGGCGGGCTCGATCCGAATCGGCGTCATTGAAGGGGACATCCAGACGGATATCGATGCCGAGCGGATCCGGGCCGCCCAGGCGCCCGCCGTCCAGATCAACACGCAGGGGGCGTGTCATCTGTCCGCTGCTCAGGTGAATCGGGCCTTGGAGAAACTGCCGTTCGATAGTTTGGATATAGTCTTCATTGAGAATGTCGGCAATCTCGTGTGTCCCTCCGCATTTGAGTTGGGGGAAAATGGGAAGATTGTCGTGCTCTCTGTCGCCGAGGGAGATGATAAACCGGCTAAATATCCGGCCATCTTCGCCAAGTCCAGGGTCCTTCTGGTGAACAAGATGGATCTGCTCACCGGCGGCGCGCAGGTCGATTTCGATCTGGAGCGCGTCCGAGCGGATGCCCGAAAGCTCAACCAAGGCATTGAGATATTCCCGGTGTCCGCCAAGACAGGCGAAGGCATGCAGGACTGGTACGACTGGCTGACGAATCAGGTGCGTGCGCTGCGATAGACGCCATCGGGTGATGACCTATGGCTGCGGTTTGCGGTAGAGATTGTGCTCGCGGATGTATCGGATTACGTCCGGATGGAGCATTCCGCTGACGTCTTCGCCGGCTGCCAGCCGCTTGCGGACCTCGGTGCTGCTGATATCGATCAGCGGCGTCTGAACAACATTCTGCTTCAATTTGGCTATCCGCTCGCGTCCCCACAAGGGCTCAAATCGGTCGAAGTCCGGTGTGTAGCCCGGGCGCTGCATCGTGGTCAGGTTACATTCATCGAGCAACTCCCGGATCTTGTACCAGTGCACGAGGTCCTCCACACTATCGGCTCCCAGCAGCCAATGGATGACCGTCTGCGGGCCGTAGTCTCGTTGGAACTGTCGCACCGTATCGAGCGTGTAGCTCGGCGCCGGCCGCTGCAACTCACAATCGCTGACGGCGAACGTGTCGTTGCCCGCCATCGCCAGCCGGATCATGGTCAGGCGGTCTTCGTCGCTCGCAAACGGAAAGAACCCCTTCAGTGGAGAAATTTTCGCGGGAATGAAGACGACCTTCTCTGCCCCAATCTGTTTCGCGGCAGCCTCGGCTACGCGCGTGTGACCCAAGTGGATGGGGTCGAAGGTGCCGCCGAACAATGCAATTCTTCTTTGTGCCATAAGTTATTAACAGCAAACCTGTGTGTTTCGCGTGTCACTGTCGCCGAAATCCTGCTACGCTCTTTCGGTGTGACAATCATTCAGAGAATACGGAGACGCGAGAAAAGTCAAGCGGCTTTTTCTCGTTTCGCACGCAACAGATCCTTTGTCACCATGAGGTGACGATCAGGCTGAAACACATTCAGCAATGCAACGCACGAGAGGCCTGTAGACGGCAAAGATTTGCCTCCGTGCACGTGTTTCTCTCACAATGCCGACATCGTGACATCATCGAGCAGAGACACTCGATGTTCGCGCGCTCGACGTGTCCGTCTCGAGGCGGAACCATAGCGCGCGCGAAGGTCCAGAAAAGTTTTTATGAAGGATTCATAAATATTTGGCCGATAAAGAACATAACAATTGTTATCATATCTGGTAATCTGTTGACAAGGACTTGGTCGGCAATTTTAGTGGTACTCAGTAGAGTAAATACAGAAAGCACCACTCAACGGTCAACTTAAAGGAGAAAAGTAATGGCCAAGAAAAAGGCAGCAAAGAAGAAGACCACAAAGAAAACGACAAAGAAGAAGTCGAAGAGGAAGTAGCGCAACAATCAGTCAAGAGTCTGCCTACCATCCGTTGTAACAAATCCTGAAGCTCCACTCGGGTCGTCCTGAGTGAGCGAAAATCCGAAGGTGATTCGATCCGGGCAGGCTTGCGGGAAATGGAAGGTTCTCGAACGATCAGAGAGCCTTCCATTTTCTTTTGGGGGATGGGCGCACCCGACGTTCACAGGTCTCGCGATCACTTCGCTCCTCATGCATTCGACGCGATCGGATTTCTTGTAATTCGTCTTGATTTCTCTATACTGGTTCATCGCGCCCGGGCACAGCTCCCGGGGTGGATTATGAGATGCGACTTTAGGAGCCGTGCTGGCGATGGACTCGTTCAACTACAGGAGCGGCAGACTCTTTGCGGAAGGTGTCGAGGTCGGCCGGATTGCGGCGGAGGTGGGAACTCCTGCCTATATCTACAGCAAGGGCACGTTTGAAGACCACCTGCGTAAGATGCAGCAGGCGTACGGCGGTCTCGATACGACCATCTGCTTCTCGGTCAAGGCGTGCGGCAACGTCCATATCCTGAAGCTCATGGCCGAGCTGGGCAGTGGATTCGACATCGTCAGCGGCGGTGAGCTATATCGTGTTCTCCAGGCGGGCGGCGATCCGTCAAAGACCGTCTACGCAGGCGTGGGCAAGACCGATGAGGAGATGATGGAGGCGTTCCGAGCCGGTATCGGATACTTCAACATCGAATCGGAGCAGGAGCTGGAGAACTTCATCCGCCTGGCACAACAGCACGCACAGAGACGGGAGGCGAGGCCTAAAGCGGCGCTGCGCGTGAACCCGGACATCGAATACCAGACGCACGCCTTCATGACCACGGGAAAGAAAGAGACCAAGTTCGGCGTCGATATCGAAAGAGCGGTCACCGTCTTCGAGAAATATGGCAACCATCCGGCGATTCAGTTGTGTGCGATTCACGTCCATCTCGGCACAGGCGGCAAGACGATCGACCCGTACGTGGAGGCCGTGGAGAAGATCCTGCCGCTTGTGGACCGGCTGCGCGGCAAGGGATACGCGATTGAGGCCTTGGATCTCGGCGGCGGGTACGGGGCCGACTATGAGACGGAGTCCGTGCCTTCGGCGGAAGACTACGCGGCCGGCATCGTGCCCTTGTTGAAGGGCAAGCATCTCCAGCTCATCCTCGAGCCCGGCAAGAGCATCAGTGCCAACGCCGGCATCCTGTTGACGCGGGTCCTCTACACGAAGCAGGGGGGAAGCAAGAAGTTCGTGATCGTCGACGCCGGCATGAACGATCTCATTCGCCCGTCGTTGTATGGTGCATTTCACTTCATCTGGCCGGCAGAAGTAGAGCCCCGATTCGTGCCGTCCGTTCGAAGCCAAGACCTGCACGTCGAGGGCAGCGAGCTCGTGGACATCGTCGGACCCATTTGCGAAGGCGCGGATTTCCTGGCGAAGGACCGGTCCATTCCCCCCGTGCAGCGGGGCGATTTGCTGGCCGTCTTTACCGCGGGCGCCTACGGATTCACCATGAGCAGCAACTACAACGCGCGGCCCCGCGCCCCGGAAGTCCTCGTAGCCGGCAGCCAATTCGAGATCATCCGCCGCCGCGAAACCTACGAAGACCTCGTGGCCCCGGAGAAATGAGAGACCGGCTAAGTGTTCAGGGCCCGCGCCACCCAATCCCTGATCGCTCCTGCCATCTCTTTCGCTTGGACGGCTGTGCCTTTGTCATACGCAGCAGGCCAATGGACAGGATAGCGGGTATCAATGTAGAAGGCATTGAGGAAACGGCACGCTTCCTCCAATTCTTCGATGTCACGTGCAGCGCGGCTACAGGTCTTCAGCAGTTCCAACAGGTTATGCACCGGTCTGAAGTCCAGTTTCCTGGCAATGATGAAAGCCTTGAGGTATTTCTCGGCAGCCTGCTGAAAGTGAAAACATATCTGGGCAAAATACTCGGTGCATTCCATGCTGGCACAGGCGAACCCGTAGTCTTCCTCGGCCTTGTCGATCCATTCTCTGGCAATCTCAGGCAGCATCGTAGAGCACTTTCCCCTCTTCCAGGATGCTCTTGACAAACGGATCGCCCAACTGCAACCTTCGCTCGACTTCCTCCGGCGTGTAGACGACAAAGTCCGTGGCGAGTCTGTACCTGACCAAGGCATCCAGCTCGCGAATGCGATCGACACCCAGCTCCGGAACACCGCTTTTCACAATGAATAGGTCGATATCCGTCCCCTGCTTGATCTCGCCCCTGACCAAAGAGCCGAACAAGACGACCTTCTGAGGCTTGTACAGGCGCAGAAGCTGCCTCACAATGCTCTGCACTTCCTGATCGAATTCGTCTTTCGACACCATCGTTAACAACCTTTGTCATCTTCGTTGTGAATATCCGAGGGTCATCATCGCTTATTCACGGTCCGTTGGCAACAGGATTTCAGTCCTTGGCAGAGGGTGGAATCTTCCGCTCTCGTCAACCATTGATGGACAAATTCATCTCTTACTCTGTCAGGCGGCTTCTTCATAGATGACCTTGCCATATTTGTTGGCGGGATAGGCGATACCGCCAACGACGTCCTTGCTCTCCTCGAACCGCTCCGCCCCCATAACGATGATATCGAACGGATAACCCAGTCCGCGCACGGCTTGGCGAATGCGAACGCTTTCCTGGCGGGTATCACCTGGGGCGGACTCAAGCACCAGCAGGTCAATATCGCTGTCTTTGGTCATCTGTCCCGTCGCGCCAGAGCCAAACAGGATAATTCGCTGCGGCTTGGCCACTTCCAGAATCCGTTTGACGATTTCACTCACCAGTGTCGGACTGATTCCCATAGACACCTCATAAGCGCACGAGAGCCCAGACTACCCTATATCATCCGAACACCGCGGCTTCCTGTCAAATCCCATCGGCAAAACAAAGCAATCCGCGCTCGTCATTCAACATCGTGCGGGACTAACGATGCCCCAACCGTCGCCTTTCGCGTGCGGATGCCCCCGGCTGCGGCGATGGCCGGTAGGGTATGCTCCGCACACCGCCTTGCTCGCCCGTGAATTGCCCGTTAAAGCTTAGTCTAAGGGCTGACCCCCAACTCACACCGCCCCCTCAGGCACTTGATGGACAGGGCTCGTCAGAGATTAAGACAAGGCTTGCCCCGGCTCCCTTTGTCTACTTTTCATCCACCCTTTTGTGTCGTGACCTGCCTTCTTTTGGCCAGGAGGCCGCTGATCATCTTATCGAATTCCGGGTCCCTGTGGTATTCATCGTCATAGTACCACAGGCGTGGGATAAGCTCTCTGTCGCCGCGCGTGAAGCCGGGGAAAGGCTCCTTATAACACTCGGGGTAGGCATAGACACCGAAATGCCCCAATCCTCCGAACATTTGTACCATCACACGCCCAGTCCGGGTGAAGGCCTCGGATGGTTTGGGGAAACTGCGAAACCGCCCGATAGGGCCGGGGCCAAGGACGGAACCGATAGGTGCCGGCCGCAAGCTTTCCGTCCGTGACCTGCCTGGAAACCTCTTGGCAGGCTTCCAAGAGGGCTTGATGATCGGCTTTGCAGAGCAAGCGTATCCGCGCAGTTGTCGCCTCGTAGGTCCAGAAAAAGACGGGCCAGAACATGATTACGATGCAAACAAGACCAACCACGACGGAAGCGACAACCGCACCGATAACAATGGCGACCTTGACTTTCATCGGCCTGTTTTTACTTATACTGACCTCTCCCAAGCCTATACCGACGGATGAATTAACTCAGCGAGAGTACCAAGGGGAACGTATTCTATTTTCCACGGACCGCACCTGAAAAGTGGTAAAAGATAAACCGTCGTCTCCGCCCACGAGAGACCTGAAGGCGGACGACAGGCACACGTCTTGTCAGCCCCGGCGGGATTGCGGCTTGAGTTTCTGAATCTTTTCCTGAAGCCACAGGTTGATCAGGGTGTGGGGAGAGACGCCTCGTTCCTTGGCCTCGCGGCGAATAGTCTCGGACAATCCTTTCTCGATGGCGTAGAGCGACTCCTCGGACTCCAAGTCCACATCGGCTCGGGCGGGCCGGGTCTTGTCCCAATAATCGGATAGATCATGCTCATCCCAGAACTCGCCCATCGCAGCATACGTTCGGGCTTTGGAAACGCTGCTCTTTCTCGCCAGACTTCTTTTCCTCTTGTCATTTCTTCTCATATCGCCTTCTCTCAGGACCCGTCATACCGCGGGCCGTCAAAACCAAAATACGATGATCCGGCTTGTGGATGAAGAACACGATGAGATACCGGCCTGCTTCGGTTTGGCCAAGAGCGGCGTACACGTGCTCGCCACGGCGATGCCCGTTCTCCACAAAGCGAAACACGGCATGGCCTTGAATGACCTGGCAGACTTCCACGGGGGACGCCCCGTGCTTGCGGTCTATCTTCTCGACGACCGAGTCGAGCCAGATGATCCCTCTGATCTTCATCATCGTTGATTCTGTCTGAGGCGCAGGGAGTTGTCAAGGCGGGAATCGGGCACGAGTCAGGGATCGGTTCGCAATTGCCGATAGTCGGCAGTCATTCCGGCCAAGGCCGGCTATCGGCGTTCGTCTCCGTTCATCTGCGCCTCAGATCAGGCTTCAGGCGTTAGGCCGCAGGCAGCAGGGGTGAGAATCCTCTGGCGTCTTCTGCGTTTTCGTCATTCTTCGGGCATTTCGTGTGCTTTGTGGTTAAAGAAGCCTGGATTCCTGCCTCCGCAGGAATGACAGAGCCCAATTCCTGTAAATCCTTGTCTGACAATGGCTTGTCTGCTTCCATCAGTGACCAAAAAGAAGTTCCGCATTGTCGGAATTTTGTTTGACTGCAAATTTTGGTGCGGGTATGATATGTGTCGAACTATCAGGTTGAAGTCACAATTGACAAGTGAATAGTGAAGCCGGAAAGGCTGGTCAGGGGTGGTAGAGTACGCATCCTCATCAATCGACCAACATTGAGATTGCTTCGTCGCTGCGCTCCTCGCAATGACAGAAGCTCGCCGGGCATCCAAGGGCACCCCCGCACAGGCAATTGTGCAAAACAAAGCCAATTTCCAGCGGTCGAGATTATCGCTAATTGCCCTGTGGCAAAAGAGTTACGGAGGATTGTGCCCAGGGCGGGGGGTGCGAAAACAAAGCCAATTTTCACGCCTGAGCCGGTGGAACGCGAATTCCCTGATGGAAGAGGGACGCGGGAGCGCGATTGAGTGCGTTTCCGGGAGGAATTCGCGTAAAGGCTTGTCGGCAATGGATTTAGCGGCGGAACCTGCGTGGGGCGGGTTAGAAGTTCCGCTCGACGAATCCGGTGTCGATTTTGCCTTTGACGAACAGGTTGTGCGAGAGGATTTCCAGGCAGGCGGGGATGGTTGTCTTGATCGGCTGAATCGTGAACTCCTGCAAAGCTCGCCGCATCGTGGCAATCGCTTCCGCCCGCGTCTTCTGGTGGACGATCAGCTTGGCGATCAGGGAATCATAGTGGGGCGTGACCGTCCAGCCCTGGTGGGCGTGAGTGTCCACCCGCACGCCGGGCCCGCCGGGGGCGATGTATTCCGTAATCGTGCCGGGGCAGGGCGCAAAACCGTTCGCGGGGTCCTCCGCATTGATGCGACACTCGATCGCCACACCCTGGTGCTTGATGTTCTTCTGACGCATCCGGAGCGTGTGTCCGCTGGCGATTCGAAGCTGCCATTTGATCAGGTCGTGGCCCGTGACCATCTCCGTGACGGGATGCTCCACCTGGATGCGGGTGTTGACCTCGATGAAGTAGAACTTGTTGTCTTTATCGAGGAGAAACTCGACAGTGCCCGCGTTGACGTACTTGGCCTCTTTGATCAGGCGCAGCGCCGAATCGGCGAGACGCTGCCGATCGCGTTCTTCCAGCACGGGGCAAGGCGACTCCTCGATCATTTTCTGGTGACGCCTCTGAATGGAGCAATCCCGCTCATAGAAGTGGAGGGCATTTCCCTCCTGGTCGGCCAGGACCTGGACTTCCACGTGCCTCGGCTCGACGATGAATTTCTCGAGGTAGACGTTGCCGTCGCCGAAGGCGGCCTCCGCTTCCGAGCGGGCGGCATTGAACGCCGCACGGAGACTGACCTCGTTGTGTACGACGCGCATGCCCCGACCGCCGCCACCGGCCACGGCTTTGATGATAATGGGATAGCCGATTTGATTGGCGAGCTTCAGGGCTTCGGTCTCGTTCGGGATGACTCCTTCCGAGCCCGGAACGATGGGGACTTTGGCCTTGCGCGCCAGTTTGCGGGCCTCGACCTTGTCGCCCAGCAGTCTCATGGCCTCGACCGGGGGACCGATGAAGGTGATGCCGCAGTCCCGGCAGATCTCGGCAAAGCCGGCGTTCTCGGCGAGGAATCCGTAGCCCGGGTGGATCGCATCGACGTTGGTGATCTCCGCCGCACTGATGATGCGCGGGATATTGAGATAGCTCTGGTCGCAATCGGCGGGCCCGATGCAGATGGACTCGTCCGCCAGTCGCAGATAGGGAGCATTCCTGTCGGCCTCGGAGTAGACCGCCACCGTCTCAATGCCCAGCTCATGGCAGGCTCGAATAATCCGAAGGGCAATCTCACCGCGGTTGGCGACCAGGACTCTTGATAGCATTTTCCTACGACTCTTCTTTCCTGCACAGAAAAAAACCGCCGCCGGATTCGGTGCGGCAGGCGACCGGGCAGCCTTGACTCAGTCGGGTCTGACCCGAAAAAGGACTTGACCATACTCTACGGCCTGACCGTTCGTCGCGACCTTCTCGACGACCGTACCGCTCATTTCCGCCTTGATCTCATTCATGACCTTCATGGCCTCGATGATGCAGACAATCGTCTGGGGATCCACGTGGGAACCGGGCTCGACGTAGGGGTCGGAGTCCGGGCTGGGGGCCTCGTAAACGGTGCCGACAATCGGGGATTTGATCTCCAGCAGTCCCTCGCCCTTCGCCAAAGCGGCGGCTTGCCCCGGCGCGGTGGTCTGCGGAACCAGGACGGGCGTCCCCGTGGGGGACATGGAGGCGATCATGGCCGCCGGCGGCTGAGGCTGCGCCCGCTCCAGAGAGACTCGGTCGTCGCCGTGCTGGATGTCGATCTTCACCAGATCGTTTTCTTTCATGATTCGGATCAGTTCTTTGATTCTCTGGATATCGGCATCTTTCTCGGCCATCGTCGCATCCTTCCTGGACACCCGAACGGGTCACCCAGAGTTCCTGCGCATCATCTCCCAAAAGGGTTCAGGCAGGCATCTGACTGCAGGGTCAGTATACTCCTCGCAGGGCATTTTGCAAGCCAATTCCCCGGCCGGGTGGACAGAGAGACACTTGGTGCTTTCTTGCTGGTTTTTATGGGTCTTTGGGGGCTCGCCAAGGATTGTGTGGCAATCTGGAGGCCACATCATTCGAGATTGCCTGGTCGGCCTTTGGCCCCGTCGCAACAACAGCAACTGCGCCTGCATCCCATCTGGGAACCCGAAGTGTGCCTTCATCGGATGGTGGAGACTTGGTTTCAGAAAGTGCGCAAAGAAAAACGCCGCGGCCGTGAGCGACCGCGGCGTTGATTATCGGGGCTAATCTCCGTTGCTGTACTGCTGGTAGACGTGGGTCGCCTCGGTCTCTTCCACCGGCATCGCGAGCCCATCGCTCTGCATGGCGACTTTGAACCGGACGTCGCCGGCCTGAGCGCCTCGGACGATCACGCGCCAGGTCGCCTTGGCCTTGGCTTCGAGGCCGTGCAAGGGTGCGAAGCTGACGGTCTTGCCCATGATGGAGCCGGCGGTGGCACCGGCCGACGAGACATACTGCAGCTTGTCATCCAGCGTGCACACGATTCGTATATTGCCGTCGGCCGCCGAGCCTTCGTTGGTAACGGTGACGACGTAGGTCGTTGTGCTGCCGATCTCCACCGGGTCTTCCATATCATCCACTTCGACGTGCGGGGCGGCGATTCCGGAGACGGAGGTTTTGGCGGAATCGCTGACAGGTTCGGCGCAGTAGGCGGAAGCCGTCGCCGTGGCCATCACCTCACCCTCCCGAATGGGTGTGTACGAGATGCGCACCTTCTTGGAGGTGTTGGGTTCGAGCGTCCCCAGCTCCCAGACCAGCTTCGAGGTGGAGAACTGGGCGCCGGCCGTCGCTTCCACCGATGTCACGCCCGGCGGGATGATATCCTCGACGATCGTGTTCTGCGCCGGCCCATCGCCCTTGTTGAGGACGGTGATCTCGTACGCCACGGAGCGGCCCAGGTACTGGCGTTTCGGGCCGGACTTGGTGATCGTCAGGATCGGCTGACGCACGGTTGTCGTTGTGGCCTCGGATTCGGCCTGGGGGCCGGAGGCGGACATCGCGACGGCTTTGTCTACGTAGACGCCGGTCTTGGTAGCCCGCAGCTTGACGGCGAACCGTCGTGACTCGCCGGCGCCGAGCGTGCCGGCATCCAGCGTGATTTTGCCTTTGCCGTCCACCGTCTGCAAGCCAGCGGGCAGGGTGTCGATGATCTGAACGTTCTGTGCGGCACCGGTTCCCGTATTGGTCACGATGAACTCGACCTGAATGGGCTCGCACAGCAGCGCTTCGGCCGGGGCGGTCTTCTTCAGTTGCAGCGCGGGCTCGACGATTTTCACCACCGCGGTATCACGGATCATGTGGGTGATGGACGTCGAATGCTCCAACTGTTTCGAGCCGGTGGCAATGCCGGAAATCTTGATGCTCTTGCTGGCTTTCGGCCCGAGCGAGTCAATCTCCCATATCAGCTTGTTGCCGTCCACCAGTCCCGCCGGCTCGGAGCCCTTGAGCTGGAATTCTTTGGAGAGGGTCTCTGTGATCGTGATTTGGGTGAGCATCGTGTCGGTCAGGTTCGTGACCTTGATCACGTAAGCGAACGGCGTATTGAGGCGTACTTCCTCCGGCATGGCCTTGTCGACTTGAATGATGCCGTAATCAGGGCGGGGGTATACGATGGAGAGTCCATGTCCCCCCATCTCGCCGACCGCCACCAGGCCGGGCCCGATGGGCCTGGTCTTTTCGAAGGTAGGCCGCCGGGACTCGGACGGAACGGATTCGAATTCGCCCGTCGTAGGTATCGACAGGTCCGGCTGCACGGGAACGGACTGCTTGACCGGCTCGATTTCGGTCCTGGCCACTCGCCCGGTCTCTCGCTGAGGCTGGGTCTTGGCTGGAGCCGGCTTGGCACGAGGCTTGGCCCTGGATGGTGCGGGCGCGGCCACTGGTCTGAGGTCTTTATCCCAGAGGCTTCTGCTGGGGGCTGCCACCGCAGGCTCGATCGGCTCGCCCTGCGGACTATCAGCGCTCTTGCAGCCCGGCAACAGCATCAAGGAAACGAGAAGTAGAATCACGCATACCTTCTTCATCACACCGCTCCTTTCACATCCAGAAGCTTGCCTTTTTCCCATCCGATTCTCATTCCGGAAGTCATGAGGTAGTGAAGAGGCGAGCTTCGAGAAATGCCCGACGTTACCGTCTCTGTGGCTAATGAGGTAACACCCCTTCCTCCTGACCTACCGCAGAGAAACGGCCTGCTGTCCGCCTGGGCGGCAGTGGCCGAGACCGTGCGCTGGCATCAATCGAGGCCCGCGCTACAGTTTCCCACATAAAGTATACAAAAGCGACTATGGGCACAAAACAGACACTCCCCTTAGTATTGCCCAATTATACTATATTAGCCATTGTAGAGTCAACACTTACATGCAGTTAATGTGGGTTGAATGTGACGACCCCGGCTTTCTATGGATTGTTTCCTTTACACCCGAGTTCCGGCTTTTCAGCCGGAGGATTGGCTTTTGTCGGGTCGTCCCATAAGATCAACCCTTTTTCCTTCTACCGGGCCTCAGAAAGAGATTATGGGCTGTCAACGAAAGGTCTCTTGCTTTGCCCGGTATGAAATCCCGGGTGATGCTACCAGAACCGGGTCTCAGCGTGTGCGACTAAATTTCGTGGCGTTTGCGCGTCCGTTTCCTGCGTTATAGTTCGCCGTTTTGTCATCCTGAGGCGCAGCCGAAGGATCCGGGCACCGCAGGAGACGTTTCGTTCGCACACGGTGCAGACTTCTCGTTCTGGGGCCAGATGCTTCGCTTCGCTCAGCATGACAGGCGCGGCAGCCCCACAAAATGGAGTGACACACGTCTCAGCGTACGGCCACAAAATTGCTTGCGTCAGGGGGGACGGGCGGCTATTTTGCCTTTTTTGCAACCATGGACCAAGGGGCGGAACGGCTTGAAACGCTCTGATTTTGACCAGCTTGTCTCACAGAAGGTCCTTATTGGCGATGGCGCCATGGGAACCATGCTGTATCAGTAGGGCGTTGGTCGCTCGGAATCCGCCGCATCGGGAAGATGGTACACTAAGGAGTTTTCATGGAGCAGCATGGGTGTGGGGCTCAACTCGAGGTCGAGCTGATCGCGATGACCCCGGAGCCCGAGAAGGTCATCGAACAGGCCGGCAGGACCTGCTATCTGAGTTTTGACCGGATGGAAGAGGATTCCGGGAGCGATTTCATTCGGCGCCTGATTCAGGTGGGCCATGAATCCCCGCTCGAACACGCGTATGCCACGTTTCGCATCAAGAACTGCTCGCGGGCGATGACCCACCAGCTCGTGAGGCATCGGCTCATGGCCATCTCGCAGCAGTCCCAGCGGTACGTCAACGAGGAGCAGTTCTCTTACGTGGTTCCCGAGAGCATGCCTCCGGAGTTTGTGGAGGATTTTCATCATGATATGGAGATCCTCCAGCAGATGTACCGCAAGTGGCGGGAGCGGGGCTTGAAGAAGGAGGATGCCCGCTTCGTCCTGCCCAACGCGTGCGTGAGCGAGATGGTCGTCTCGGCGGACTTTCGGGAGTGGCGTCACATCTTCCGGCTTCGCACCTCTCTCAAGGCGCAGTGGGAGATCCGCAAGGCGTGCGGCATGATGCTCGACATCCTGAGGGAACGTGCTCCCGCCTGCTTCGACGACATCGCCAACGGCACCACATAAAGCAGAGTCGCACGAATGGTGATCGATTCTCATACGGATTCCGAAAAGTTCTTGCGCGGCAGAGACTCTGTCATCCTGAGGCGAAGCCGAAGGATCTGGCCCTCGAAAAAGAGGTTTCTTCCTCTCGCAGCCCAGATCCTTCACTGCGCTACGCTTCGTTCAGGATGACAGACCGCGTACGAATCAATCACAAACCGTGTCAGGCGGGAGGCGTCATCCGGAGCGGAGCGAGTCTGGCTCAATGCATCTCGAGCCCGATGATCGTCTGATCATCCACCTCCGCCGGGTCCATCTCGCGACGGCCGGCCATTTCGGTCAGTTGATCGATGATTTGGGTAATCGGGGCATCCTGGAGGGCGAGGAACTCCTCGGTGTACTGGAAACCCGTTTTGTCGCGCAGGCATCCGATCAAAGGCTCAGCGCCATCCGAGTACAGCAGGAGCTTGTCGCCGGCCTGTAACTGGACCGATTGCTGGACGAATTCCGCATTCTCAAAGACGCCCAGCAGGGAGCCCCGCGTCTGCAATTGCTGCGGCGGCTGGCCCGCTCTCAGGAGAACCGGGTAGGGGTGGCCGGCTCGGGCGAACGTCATCTGCCGCGTCTTGGTGTTCAGCAGGCAGTAACAGCAGGTGACGAACTGGTAGCCGGAGAGCTTCTGGTCGGTCATTTTCGCGTTCAGATTCTTCATGACTTCGGAGGGGGCGAAGATGCGATAGTTGTTCTCGATGGTCTGTCGCATGACCAGGGCCTGCTTGATAAAAATCGTCAGCAGAGCGGCGGGCATCGAGTGCCCCACGGCGTCGGCCACGTAGAACCCGATGTGCTGCTCATCGATGCGGGCCACGTCGTAGATGTCGCCCGAAACCCATTCCGCCGGCAGGAAGGCGGCCGCCCATTGGATCTCGTTGCTGTTGGGCAGACGCGACGGCAGGAAGTCACGCTGGACCAGGCCGGCCAGGCGTAACTGCTCCTTGACGCCGTCCACAAAGGCCCCCTCGGCCTGGAGCGGGTCGGTCGCATTGGATCTTCGCAGCCGCTCCATCGTGCTGACCGGCGCCGACAGTCTCGCCGCGATGCCGGAATTCTGCTTCTTACGATCGGCCAGATTGACGCTGATGCGCGCCCAGAGGTCATCCAGCGAAATGGATTCGATGGTCCCGGCCATCGAGAAACTGCTTTCCGAGGAGACGAGGGAAAAACTGCGGACCGGGCGTTTGATGCGCTGGGTGAGCAGGATGATCCCGACGTTATCGCGTTCGAGCGACTCGAGGATGCGTGCCAGCCTCTGGTCCTGGGAGATGTCCAGTCCCTCGGCGTCGACCAGGACGGTCCCGACCAGGTCGGCCTGATGATGAATGAGGGTGTACCGGTCGAGCGGCAGGAGGCAATAGGACAACTTCTTTTGCCGAAACAGCCGTTTGATCTCCGACGGCATCTCCGTTTTATCGGACAGACAGACAACGTCCGTGAAGCGCTCGAGGGCCTCAGGTTTGTCTGCTGGCTGTGTTTTCCCCATAATGGCCGCCTCAGATGCCGGGCACCGCGATATGCGGCACGCATCCATGGCGGTGCCGCCGGCCTATCTATTTCGTCCGAATTCCGGCGCCACTTTGGGGATTTGCGGTATTTTCCGCGGGCCTGCTACCGTTTCGACCGAAGTCGAGGAGTCTGCTCCCAAGATGACAAAGTTCTGCTGCCTGAGAACCTGTCTGAGCCCGTATCAGGCGAAAATCGCTGACCCGATGCGCAGAATGGTCGCCCCCTCCTCGATCGCGATTTCGTAGTCGGAGCTCATTCCCATGCTTAGCTCGGTGAACTGGTCGCCGACAATCTTCTCGCCCCGCATCTCATAGTAGAGTTCGCGGGCCCGAGCAAAGCACGCCCGGATCACATCCTTGTTGCGGGTCAGGGGTGCCATGGTCATCAGCCCGATAAGCTTGAGGTACGGCAGCGTCTCGATCTGTTCCGCGAGGTGGGTGGCCGCCCCGACGGGCACGCCGTACTTCTGTGGCTCGTGCGACGTATTCACCTGAAGAAGCACACGCGGCTGAAGGTTCAGCTTGGCGGCGGAGCCGTTGATCTCTTCCGCCAGCCGAAGCGTGTCCACCGAGTGAATGAGGGAGACAACAGGCAGGACCTGGCGCACCTTGTTGCGTTGAAGATGGCCGATCATGTGCCAGTGGATCTCCTTGGGCAGCGCGGGATCGTCGCGATGCTGCTCGACGAACTCGGCTACCTGGGCAGAAACCTTCTTCAACTGCTGGACCCGGTTCTCGCCCAGGTGATTGTAACCGAGTCGGACCACCTCCAGGATCTGCTCGATTTCGGCCGATTTGGTCACGACGACAAGCCGGATGTCCGCCGGCTCCCGCTTGGCCCGGGCACAGGCCGCCGCGATGGTTTCCTCAAGTCGTTTGATTCGTTCTGGTATCCTTGTCATGTCAAAAGGCGGCAAGTAAACGTGATGCATCAATCCCTTTCTGCACTACTATACTCATTGGTCCGTCAGTTTATGGAACTCTGACGCGACATACAAGGGATTTTGCCGGCGAAATCCGGGCAGGTCAGCGGCCACGTGCCAGCTCTATCACTAGAAAAATGCGGCCGCGCAGGGCTGTCTCTCCAGCCGGATAGGATGTCACAAGTGACGGGAATCAAGGGACTTATGGCCGGCCCCGGCCTCGTGACGGTCTCGGAAAATCCGGGAAATGCGCGCATTTTGTCTTGCATCGGCGGACCACCGTTGCTATAATCAGTGACGTAAATGGAGTGGATTGGGGTGGGAGAATCACCCTGGCACAATCGGTTTTATCGGTTTTTGTTTGACAAGTCGGTTTCGGCCGTTACAGTTGCTCTTTGATTTGCAGTAGGGATGTTGCTTTTTGGCAGCATATAGACCTCGGCGAGGCAGCGTGGTCCACCGGTCTCCCCCCCAGCCGGTCCCACCACCTCGCCATTTTTATTTTTCGTTCCGCCGCATTCTTCCTGCCCGCAGGAGTCCCGTGAATAGTCCGAAGAGCATGGCTGCCAGCAGCCCCAGAGCGGCCCCGTAGAGAAAGGTCGCGCGAGGCGAGACCTGCTCCCACAGATAGCCTGCCAGGATGCCGCCGGGCAGGGCGACCAGACCGATGGCGGTCTGAAATGTCCCCAAGGCGGTGGCCTTGAGGTTCGCGTGTGCCAAGTCCGCCACGAACGCCCGCTGGGTTCCGTCCACTGCGGCGTGGAACGCCCCGTATAGCGCAAAGAGAATGATGAAGGCCGTCAGAGAAGTAGCGAGGGCAAAGCCGGCCGCTGTCATGGAGAACAGCAGGTAGCCGATGATGAGCATCTTCGGCCGGCCGATTTTGTCGGAAAGGGAGCCGAGCGGGGCGGCCAGGGCACTATAGACGACATTGAAGAGCACATACAGGAGGATAGGGGCGGCGACCGACAGCCTGCCGGAGAAGAGACCCTGGGCCCTCAGGATAAAAAACATATAGCTGAAATTCCCGAGTGCGAACACGCCCGAAATCACGATGAATCCCTTCAGCGAGTGGGGCAACCCCGTCAGCCCGAGTTTCAACGTGATGTGTTGCGGCCGTCCTTCGGGCGCCGAGACAAATCGGATCGGCAGGAGCGAGGCAAAACCGATGAGGCCCGCGATCAAGATAATCCTTGCATACGCAATCCCCAGGAGCCAGAACAGAACCAGTGCGAAGACGGCACCGAGGATCGCGCCAATGGTCTCCAGCGAGCGGTGGATGCCGAACCCTTTGCCGCGCTGGGTGCTCATCGAGTCGGCGATGATCGCGTCCCGGGCGGCGGTCCGCAGTCCCTTGCCGGTCCGTTCCAGCGACGAGAAGACCACCGCGCTGGGCCAGGTTCTGGAAAACGCCAGCAAGAGCTTGAAGATGGTCGATGTGAAGTATCCGGCGTACACGAATATCTTCCGCTTGCCGGTCTTGTCGGACCAGTAGCCGCAGAGGACCTGCAGGAGATTGGAGAGGCTGTCCCGGACGCCGCCCACCAGTCCGATCGCCTCGCCCCGGGCGCCCAGCGACTCCAGGAACATGGGCAGAATCGGCAGGATCATCTCGCTGCTGAGGTCGTTGAGGAAGCTGACGATGCTGAGGAGGATGACGTTCGGGGAAATCCCCCAGCGGGGCTTGTTTTCCATGATCCACTACGTTCCTGAATGATAAAACGCCGTGATGGTCATTCTCCCCGCACCTGGACGATCACTCTTCGGCTCCGCGGACCATCGAACTCACAGAAGTAGACCGCCTGCCAGGTCCCGAGAACCAGGCTGCCGTCCTTGATCAGGACCTGCTCGCTACAGCCGACGAGTGAGCTTTTGCAGTGGGCATCCGAGTTGCCCTCGGAGTGACGATAGCCGGGATTCGCCCTCGGCACCACCTGATCGAGAGCCAGGAGGATGTCATGGACCACGGACGGGTCGGCGTTCTCATTGATGGTGATGGCGGCGGTCGTATGAGGGCAATAGACGAGGACATCGCCATTTTGAACGCCCGCCTCCCGCACGGCGGCATCGACCTGGTCCGTGATATCGGTCATCTCGGTCCGGCTCCTCGTGCTCACCCGGAATTCCCTTTGGACGATCTTCATGGCGTGTGTCTCAATCTCACCCGATCCTCAGGCCCGATATTGGACTTCGGCATTTTCCATTACCTCGTCACGGAAATACTCACTCAGGTCCTCGGGAGTACGCAGGTCAACTTTTCTGCCGAGGATTTCCGTGAGTTCCATCTCCATTCTGACAATCGAGAAGAGGCCCGGCGTGTGGTCCTGCTCAAACTCCACCAAAAGGTCGATATCACTATCCGGCCCCAACTGGTCGCGGGTGGCAGATCCAAAAACGGATAACTTCCTGATGTGGTTCCTCTGGCAGAACTCAATCAGCCTTTCCTTAGACATCTTCTGTTCAAGAGAATAACCCACCTTACATAAACCTCCGAGTAACAGGGCGATAAGACGGTCTTCTGCGCCCAAAACATCCTATCATAGTTACATCTGCTCTACAATGCCAATGCCCAGCAGATCGCTCAGGCCGTGCTTGATGGTCTTCGCGGTCAGGTCGCAAAGCAGGAGCCGGGTCGGCCGCTGGGCCGGCGGGGCGTCGAGCACGGGACATTCCGTATAGAACGCACTGAATTTCTGCGCCAGCTCGTAGAGGTAGGCCGTCAGGTAGTTCGGCCGGTAGTCGGCGATTGCGGATTCGATGGCCTCTGCATAGCGCATCAGGTGCTTGGCGAGATCCAGCTCCGTCGGCTCGCCGAGATGGAGACCTTTCATGTCCCGAAGCTCCGCTTGAATCTGCACGCCCTTGCTTTCCGCCTTCCGCTCAATCGACCTGACGCGGGCGTACGCATACTGCATGTAGGGTGCGGTATTGCCGTCCATCGCCAGCATCTTGTCGAAGCTGAATACGTAATCGCTGGTCCGGTTGTTGGAATAGTCGGCGTATTTGACGGCCCCGATCCCGACCGCCTCGGCAATCTTCGCTTTCTGCTCCGGCGGCAAATCGGGGTTCTTTTCTTCCACCACGGCTCGCGCCCGCTCCACGGCTTCATCGAGCAGGTCCTTGAGCTTGACGTTCTCGCCCGAGCGGGTCTTCAAGGGCTTGCCGTCCTCGCCGAGGACGCTGCCGAAGGTCACGTGAACAAGCTCGACCGTCTTGCCGTCCCGTTTGTTCCAACCGGCCATCTGTGCGACCTTGAAGAGCATCTGGAAATGCTGCGTCTGCCGAGCATCCGTCACGTAGATGATTCGATCCGCCTTGAGCTCGTAGACCCGGTACCGCAGCGCCGCCAAATCCGTGGTCGCATACAGATACGCCCCATCGGACTTCTGAATAATGAACGGCAGCAGCTCTCCCTCCTTGGTCTTGAACCCCGGCGGAAACACACAAACGGCCCCATCCGACTCGACCGCCAATCGCAAATCCTGCAGATCTCGCACCACGCCGGGGAGCATATCGTTATAGAAACTCTCTCCTCGAACATCCTCGTCAGTTAGCTGAACACCGAGCCTTTTATAAATCTTGTTGCATTCGTCAAGAGTGAGCCTTCTTACTACTTTCCACGTCTCTCTTTCTTGTTCATTATCTTGTCCGCCTTGCTGAAGCATAGCAGTGATATGGCGTGAAAGGGACTCATAGGGGACATCTTTGTAAATGAATTGATCGTTCTTGTCCTTTTCACGCGTCGGGATAGCACGCTTCAAACCCTTGAAGAGCTGGTCGAGCAGATTGACATATTTATAGGCCTCCAAAAGGGCAGGCCAAAGAGTTTCGCTTCTTTGAGAGAAATCCTCCAAGAATGGGTGAAAATACAGTTCGCCATCCCCTGTGACATATTTTGAGTCTGTCTCCCAGTCCTTCCGGTGGCGACTCACTATTTCATCGAAAAGGGCCATGCTATTGTCAGACGCCTTTTCTATTAAGTGTTTTACGACGTAATACGGTTTATCAGTCTTGTGAAGGCTTTCCGCCATGCAAACGTGCCACAGTGCAAGAATGACTTTGCCGAACTGGGTGCCCCAGTCGCCGATGTGGTTCTGGCGGATGACCCGGTGGCCGAGGAACTCCAGGAGGCGGCAGAGGCAATCACCGAGAATGGTGCTGCGGAGGTGGCCGACGTGCATCTGCTTGGCGATATTCGGACTCGAATAATCGACCACGACGGTTTCCGGTTCGGCGGTTTTTTCGATGCCCAGACGGTCGGGGTCAGCGCCGGCGATCCGGAGCAATTCTCCGGCGACGTATTCGGGTTTGAGGCGGAGGTTGATGAACCCCGGCCCGGCTACTTCCGGCGGCTCGCAGAGATCACTGACGTCGAGTTGTGCCACTACGGACTCGGCCAGCTTGCGCGGGTTCGTCTTGATTTGTTTGGCCAAAGCCATGATGCCGTTGGCCTGGTAGTCTCCGAACTTGGGGTCCGTCGTCGGCCGCACGATGGCCGCGCAGTCCCGCCGCCCGGTTACTTTCGCCATGGCGGCGCTGATTCTTTCGTTGAGTATGTCGACGGTGGCCTTCACGAAATCATCAACCAATAATTATCAGTAATCAACTCTCTCCGCGTCGCCCCAGAGCATTTCGAGGTCGTAGTACCCGCGGTATTCCGGGTTGAAGAGATGGACGACCACATCGATGTAATCGAGCAGAATCCAGCGGGCCTGCTCATAGCCGGCCTGCCCGAACCGCTGCATCCCCCGCTTTCGGGCTTCCTGGGAGATCTCGTCGGAGACGGTTCGCATCTGCCGGTCGCTGGTCCCCGTCGCAATCACAAAGTAGTCGGTAGCCGGCGACAGGCCCCGGAGGTCCAGCACGACGATGTCCGTGCAACGCCGGCTCAGGGCGATTCGCGCGGCCTCCTGGGCCAATTCTTTGGCTTTCTTATTCGGTTTTCTTCTCGCCAATCCTTACATCCTCACTATAGAAAAGAGAAAAAGGGCGGCCACGCCTTCAGCCGCGTCCTTACACTACCCGTTTTACCCGTTCGCGTCAATCCGCCGGGTCTAATCACAACATATACGACACGTTCTGCCTGTAGGGGACCGGCTGGGGCGCAAACGAAAAGGGGCACGGTGGCGCGCCCCTTTCGATTGCCTTCGGTTATGGACCGGCTCGAGCTATTCTTGTGACAGAGCGGCTCGGGTAGCCCCGGAATTCTCGTTCGTCGGTTTCATATCGGCCGTCTCGCGTTTGGACTGCCAAACGGCCCAAATCAGGCCTGCCAGACCGATGAGAATAACGCCCCAGAACAGCATATCATGGCTTTTCGGGGTGACCTCGATGCCTTGCTTGCCGAGGATCTCTATGACGCCCTTATCATACGGCAGAATCAAGCCGATGATCAGCAGACTGACCATGTTCATGACTTTGATCAGCGGGTTGATCGCCGGACCGGCGGTATCCTTCAGCGGATCGCCGACCGTGTCGCCGGTTACGCTGGCCTTGTGCCTCTCACTGCCTTTGCCCGTATTGGCCTTCTCATTGCGCGGCTCGTCCTCGATGATCTTCTTGGCGTTGTCCCAGGCGCCGCCGGCATTGGCCATGAATACCGCCAGCAACTGCCCGGACACGATCATGCCGCCGAGGAAGCCGGCCAGCGGGATTGCTCCCAATCCGAACCCGACCAGGACCGGCACGAGGATGGCCAGCAGACCCGGACCGATCAATTCCTTCTGAGCCGCCGCAGTGCAGATATCCACGACCCGGCCGTAATCCGGCTTCTTGCGGCCTTCCCAAATGGCCTTGTCGCGGAACTGAATGCGACATTCGTTCACGATGAGGAAGGCGGCCCGCCCCACGGCCCGGATAGTCATCGAGCTGAACAAGAACGGCACGGCGCCGCCGAGCAGCATGCCGATGAACAACCTGGGATCGGAGATGGTCATCATGGCCGCCACCGTGCTGTAGATGTCGCGGCTGACGCCCGCCGTCTCGCCCTTGCCGCCCGAACCGACGGAGACGATGAAGCTGTTGAACAGCGACACCGCCGCGATCACGGCCGAGCCGATGGCGATACCCTTCGTGATGGCCTTGGTGGTATTGCCGACCGCATCGAGATCGGCCAGGATCTGACGTGCCTCTTTGTACTTGGCCGGGCCCATCTCCTTCTCATCGTAGCCCATCTCGCCGATGCCGTTGGCGTTGTCGGCCACCGGGCCGAACACATCCATCGAGATCGTGTTGCCGGTCAGCGTCAGCATGCCGATGCCGCACATGGCGACGCCGAAGGCTATGAACGTCGGGTTGGTATTGGCGTAGATGAGCACGCTGCCCATGATGGCCGCCGCGATAATCAGCACCGCGAACACCGTGCTCTCATACCCGACGGCGAGTCCCTGGATGATGTTCGTGGCATGCCCGGTGTCGCAGGCCTTCACCAGGCTCTTCACCGGCGAGTACTCGGTGCCCGTGAAGTACTCGGTGCACTTGTTCAGGAACACCGCCAGGATAATTCCGATCAGGCACGTCCAGGCAGGCCGCATGTCCAATCCTTCGATGCCTAGATTGGCCCAGGCCGGCAGATTGGTGATATAGGGCTTAATGGCCTCGTAGTTCGGATAGCTGGGGTCGAAACGGAAGTACAGGAAGCCCAGCACGAGGAAACCGATGACGCTGATGGTCGAGCCGATGATGAAGCCCCGGTTGACGCTCTTCATGGCGGCCGCGACGGTACCCTTATCGCCCGCGCGGACGCTATAGGTGCTGATGATACTGGCAATGACGCCGATGGCACGGACCAGCAGCGGGAAAATCACGCCTTTATGGCCGAAGCTGGCGATGCCGAGGATCATGGCCGCCACGATCGTCACTTCGTAGCTTTCGAAGATGTCCGCCGCCATACCGGCACAGTCGCCGACGTTATCACCGACGTTATCGGCGATCGTCGCGGCGTTGCGCGGGTCATCCTCCGGGATGCCCGCCTCAATCTTGCCGACCAGGTCGGCGCCGACGTCCGCGGCCTTCGTATAGATACCGCCGCCGACTCGCATGAACAGAGCCAGCAGGGTGCCGCCGAAACCGAATCCCAGCAGGGCCTCGTACGCATGCTCGCCAAAGATGAGGAAGATAATCGAGCCGCCGAGCAGGCCCAACCCGTCGGTCAGCATGCCCGTGATGGTTCCGCTGCGATATCCGAGCTGGAGGGCTCTGCCGAAGCTTGTCTTGGCGGCGGCAGCGACGCGGAGGTTACCCGTCGTGGCCAGCCGCATTCCGACGAAGCCGACCGTGGCCGAGAACGTGGAGCCCACCAGAAAGGCGATGGCCCGGCCCCAGGCGATTACCGGCTCGGCACCGGAGGCCTTGGCCGCAAAGAACAGCACGACCGTGATCAGCACGATCAGCACGCCCACGACCCGGAACTGCCGATAGAGATAAGCGTTCGCGCCTTCCCGTACAGCGCGGGCGATCTCCTGCATGCGTGCCGTGCCCTGGTCAGCCTCTCGCACCTGCTTGACGAGCAGCAACGCATAGGCCAATCCCGCCAGGGCGATAAAGACGTTCGTCACCAGCGCGATTTTCTCGTAGGCGGCAAACCTGCTGCTGACCAGCGGTTCCCACAGTGTGATTCCGGCTGCCTTTTCCGCTGTTGTTGCCAGTGAGGGGGCCAGCCCCGTCACCGCATCCGGTCCGGCCGTAAAGGACCAGCCTGCCACAGCCAACAGGCTGACCGCCAACACGGCTACCAATGGAATTCGTCTCATGTTTTTTCCACCTCAGAACATTTTCCCATATGTTGCACGACAGCCCTGTGCTGTTGCTTTCAAGTAAGGGTCCCTGCCACCCGCAGTATCCGCCCGGCCGTGACCGACAGGGCGGGCGCCTTCGATCATTCCCCGGCGTGCCTGCCGTGTCCGGCGGCGACCTTCTCGGGCCACGAAGAAAAAAGTCCTGCCAGTTTACCCGAGTCCAACCGCTTTTCAACTGTTTTCCGCAGAATAATTGCTCGTGGGCTATGTGTGATAATCGGCGTTGATCCGGACGTATTCGGCGCTCAAGTCGCAGCCGTAATAGAAATCCTCGCATCGCCCGACACCCAGATTCACCGTGATCGTATGCTCCTGCTGCGAGACGATGCGCGATGCCTCCTTCGGATCGAAATTAGTGGGGGCGCCGTGGCGAAAGACGTACAGGTCATCCAGCTTGCACGAGAGCCTGTCGGGATTCAGGTCCGCGCCGGAGGAGCCGACGGCGCAGATAATCCGCCCCCAGTTCGGGTCGCCGCCATGAACGGCACACTTGAAAAGCGGGTAATCGGCAATGGCCCGGGCCGCCCTGGTGGCGTCGGCTTTTGTGGCGGCTCCTTTGATGATGACCTTGAACATCCGCGTCGCTCCCTCGGCATCCAAGGCCATCTGGCGGACCAGGTCGGTACAGAGGTCCACGAGGGCCTTCACGAATCTTCGGTAGGACGTCGAAGGACCGGTAATCCGCGCGTTTCCAGCCAGGCCGGACGCCAGAAGTATCGCGGTATCATTGGTGCTCTGATGGCCGTCCACGGTGAGTCGGTTGAGCGAATCGCCGATCGCCTCTTTCAAGGCCCTGCCGAGCAGTGGCTTGCTGATGGCGGCATCGGTCGTAATGAACAGCAGGGTCGTCGCCAGATTGGGCCCGATCATCCCGGCGCCCTTGACCGTGCCGGCCAATCTTACACGTGCCCGCGCGAGGTCAAGCTCGCGATAGGCCTGTTTGAGTTTCGTATCGGTCGTCATAATGGCTCTCGCGAAGGCCAGCCCGCCTGTCTGCAAGCCCGAAAGCAGGGAAGCCGCATCCGCGATTCCCTGCGTTACTCTATCCATAGGCAGTTGATGGCCGATAATGCCGGTCGAAGCGACCAGCACCTCATCCGGCTCGACGCCCAGATACCGGGCCGTTGTGGCACACATCTTCCGCGCATTGGCCAAGCCCAGTTTTCCCGTGCAGGCGTTGGCGTTGCCGGAATTGACCACCACAGCGTAAGTCTTTCGCCTCGCCATGTGCTCTCTGTTGATTTGTACCGCCGCCGAAACGATTTTGTTCGTCGTGAACACGGCTGCCGCCGTCGCCCCCGTCGGGCACACGAGCAGCCCCAGATCCGGTTTTCCCGAAACCTTCACCCCCGACGCATACCCCGCCGCCAAAAACCCCTGCGGCCCTGTAACTGACCTGTTCATTTCGTCCTCACTAAACCACGACCTGAAGACCAAGGTGCTTTTCCATGGGCTGGAAATCCCGGTCACTATGGAGCAGTGGCAAATCGCTCCACACGCAAAATGTGGCGATCATAACATCAATCGTCTTGGCAACGGTGACACCCTTTCTTCGCAAATAACGGTAATTCTCGGCGCTCTTGATGGCCAACTCTTTCCCCAGCATGGGGCGGAACACGAGGCGGTCGAGCAGGCTTTTGGCCCTGTGGAAATCGGCATCGTCGCGGAATCCCTGCAATACCTCGGCCAGCATAAGGTCGCCGATAACCACGGGCTCACGCCCCAGCAGGGAGTCCAGAAGGTCCGTTTGCCTCGTTGCCTTCCCGTTGAAGTAGTCGATCCAGACGGAGGAATCCACCACGATCATTTGTCTCTTCTCATTTTGTCCAAGTCACCCGACCACTTCAGTTTGCCGCGAAAGGCCCTGATCTTCTTCTGCCGGCGCACCTCGATGAGCAATCTCAATCCTTCTTCAATGGCCTTCTTCTTGGTTCTGTAACCCGAGGCCTTGAGAGCGGACTTCATCAAGTCGTCATCCAATACAACGTTCGTTCGCATAGGCCTATCTCCAATGAATGTGTACGATGAACGCAATTATACACATTCCTCGCGCCAGAGCAAGCTCCCTCAGAGGATCGCCACATCCTGGGAGCGGGGATCATCGAGTTCGCCGGGGCCGTTGGTCAGTCGGCCGGCGAGGGCCATTTCTCGAAAGCCTGCCATGGGATCGTAGAAGCCCCTGTTGACATCCACGGTGTTGATCATCATGCCCGGCCGATTGGGCCTGAGCTGGGCGGCGATTACGCCGTCCGGCTGGATCCAGCAGGACGGGTAGGGCGAATAGGGACCGCTCGAATTGGTCATGCTCACCCAGAAATGATTCGTCGCCGCGTGACATTGCATCGTCTGCCGCATGATGTGGGTGTGGACGCTGGGCCCTTTCTGCCGCGCGTTATAAAACGATTGAAAGATGCACTGCACGCCTTGCTTATAGAGCTCGCGATACAGCTCCGGGAACCGCAGGTCGAAACAGATCAGCAGGGAGCACGTGACGCCGTTCAGAGTGAAGGTGATGAATCGGTTACCGGGCGTGAAGTGGGCCAGATCGCCGGGCGTGCAGAACCTCTTGTCATAGCGGTCCGCCATCCTGCCCTCCGCGTTGATGAGGTAAAGACAATTGTGGGGCTTGTTCGGCTCGGTCAGCGGGTGCGTGCTGCCCAGGACGACCCAGAGGCCAAGCTCGCCTGCCCGCGTCATGATCTTGCGGGTCTCCTCCTTCAGCAGGCCCCAGTCGTAGCCGTCGAGAGACGGGAAGTCCATGCCGGCATACCCGCTCAAAGCACATTCCGAAAAATGTACAATCCCCGCCCCCGCGTCCTTGGCCTTTTGCAGGAATTGGCGAACCGCCAGGGCGTTGCGTCTTACCGATTCACTGACGGCAAATTGACAAGTGGCGATTTTGAGCGTGCCGCTTTCCATGGCTATATAGGTCCGACCGCTATTCCAAGCCCGTCGTCTCTCGCAGGCCGAAGAGGATATTCATGTTCTGAATGGCTTGGCCGGAGGCGCCCTTGACGATGTTGTCGATCACCGAAAACACGACCACCCGTCCTTTGACGAGGGCCGGGAAGATGTGACAATAGTTCGTCCCTGTGACCTCTTTGACGGCCGGCGCGGTCTTGCCGATTTGCACAAAGGGTTCCGACTTATAGAAATCGCGATACAGCGGCACAAGCTGCTCGCCGGTCACGTTCTTTTTCGGCCGGCAATAGACGGTCGAGAGGATGCCGCGATCGAAGGGACCAGCATGGGGCTGGAAGAGGATTTGGACCGGCGCCCCGGCGACCTCGGCGGCGATCTGCTCCATTTCGGGCATGTGGCGGTGCGTGCCGATGCCGTAGGGGAAGAGGCTCTCGTTCATGTTCGGGAAATGGAACTTGACGGAAGGGGTCTTGCCCGCCCCGGAGGTGCCGGTGACGGAATTGACGATGATGGAGTCGGTCTCCACGAGTCCGGTTCTCAACAGCGGCGCCAGGGCCAGCAGCGCCCCGGTCGGAAAACAGCCGGGATTCGCCACGAGCCGGGTCTTTTTGATCTTTTCGCGAAACAGCTCGGGCAGGCCGTAAACGGCTTCGCGCAGGTTCGCCGTGTCCGTGTGGGTGACCTTATAGAACTCCTCGTAGAGCTTGGCATCCTTGATCCGGTAATCGGCGCTGAAGTCGACGACTTTGATCCCGGCCCGCAGCAGCTCGGGCACGTACTGCATGGAGACCTTGTGCGGCAGACAGCATAAGACCGCGTCCGTCAGCTTCTTAAGCTTCTCCATGTCCAGAGGCTCGATCGGCAGGCTGCACCGGCCCTGAAATTCGGGAAAGACTTCCTCGACCGGCCCGCACTCCTCCGGCAGGGCGGTCAGATAGGTCAGCTTGGCCTGGCCGTGTCGCAGAAGAATCCGAATGGATTCGGCGCCCGTGTAGCCGCTGGCCCCAATGATCGCAACTCGTATCATAATCTGTCCCCGTAAAAAAACAGCCGCTAAGATGCTCTCTCGGCGGCTGTCGTAATCCCAATCGTTATGGTTATTGGCAGATTAACGCTTCGAGAACTGGAATCTCCGCCTGGCGCCTGACTGCCCCGGCTTCTTCCGCTCGACCATTCTCGGGTCGCGCGTCAGATGTCCGCTGTCTCTCAAGGCGGGGATATAGTTCTCGTCGTAGCTTTTCAGGGCTCTGGCAACTCCCAGCAGGGCGGCCCCGGCCTGGCCCGTGATGCCTCCGCCTCGGACGTTGATAAAGATGTCGAAAGACTTCTCGCCCTGCACGAGTCTCAACGGTGCGGTGACGGCCTTGCGGTCCTGGTCCCTCTTGAAGTACTCGTCCAGCTCTCTCTTATTGACGAGGCATTTGCCGCTGCCGGGTCGGATGCGCACCCGGGCGACCGAGGTTTTGCGCCGGCCGGTACCCCACCAGTAGCCGTACTTCTCTTGGCTGGTGTTGCCCGGACCGATTTTCGACTTCGGCTCGGCCGCTTCAGGATTCGGTTTCTGTTCTACCGTCGTGTTCTCTGGTTTCGTCTCTGCCATATTTGTCTTGTTTCGCTTAGAACAACTCTACTTTCTCAGGTTTCTGGGCGTGATGCTCGTGCTCCGGGCCACGAAAGACCTTCAGCTTCTTCAGAAGCTCGTCACCCATATGGTTCTTGGGCAGCATTTTGCGGACCGCCGTATGCACGATCCATTCGGGCTTCTTTTCCCGCATCTTGGTGAAACTGACATACTTGTGGTTGCCGGGGTAGCGGGAATAAAAGTTGTACGATTTCTCTTCGGTCTTGTTGCCGGTAAGCCTGACCTTCTCGGCATTGACAACCACGACGTAATCCCCGACGTCCGCATGCGGCGTATACGTCGGCTTGTTCTTGCCCATCAGAATCGTCGCGATCTTGGCCGCCAGACGGCCGAGGACCGCCCCCTCGGCGTCCACTAGCAGCCACTTCCGTTCCACCTGCCCTGTCTTAGCCATATACGTTTTCATAGGCGTACTCTCTTCTGTTTAGAATTAGAAACCACACATTCTAACACCCGCATCCCCCCTGTCAACCGATTTTCTACCGATTTCGTCGCTTCTTGTTCGCATACAGCCCCATTTCGCGCCGGCAGGACCCCAGGCACCGCCGGCAACCGCCACCGCCGGCCTGCCCGACGGCCCACCCGTCCGGCCTTGGCCGGCGTCCCGCCGCAGGCCTCTCCCCTCAGATCGCCCATACGACGCCCCCAGAACGTGCTACCCGACTCAGGTTCTGACCCGGCAAATTGGCTTTGTTTTGCACGATAGCTCCTCAGCCCTTCGTGTAGGGTGGGCTGTGCCCACCATCCTCCGCCACGACAAATTGGCTTTGTTTTCGCGCAATGCTAATCCACAGGTTCTCTCATAACTCTTTTTCTGAGAAATAGTTACTGTTCACTTGGCCGACTGCAAATTGGCTTTGTTTTGCACAATCGGTCCTCAAGTCCCGCCCAGCGGGAGCCCCGCATGGAATGGTAGAATGACAGGATAGCCCAATGCCGGAATGTTGGAATGATGGAATGCTGGATACGGGTGCCGTGCTTACGCTCGCTCCCGTCATTGCGATGCGTCGAACAAGCCCGCCCCTGCGGAGACGGGGGAAGCAATCTCATCGTACCGGACCACTCCGATACCCCGGCGTTCTGCTTGGTGACCAGAATTCGCATTCCGCTGGCCATGACTCGCTATTCCTACCTGATTCCGACCAATTCGTTTCGTATCTATCATACCCACCGCCCGCCCGCCGTCAAGTGAAAATTCCGGCTTGCTCCACGCCGCCCGAACCCGCTTCAGGGGCTTTCCCAGGGCAATCGCAAAGTCAGGCGGAGAGCACCTTCGGTAGGTAGTCTTCGTCCCAGCCGGCCCGCAGGCGTTTGATCTTGATGCCCACTTTTTCCGTTGTCTCCCGCTTGAGCAGGTTCAGTGCGATTCGTCGCAGCCGTGAGAAGTTCTCGGCGGCGTAGCCATTACGAATTCGGCTGGCGTCCTCGTTGAAACTCACGTCCAGTGACCAGTGCAGCGAGTTCTCGACCTGCCAGTGGCTACGGATCAGCCGACCGAATCTCTTGGCATCGACACCCCGCAGGCTGCTGATGAAGTACCGCCGCTCCTTCTCGATCCGCCCATCGGCCCATTGACGCCGCCCATCCACGGCAATTAGACTGCTCAAGCCGACCCACTGATCCCGGTCGGCGAACCAATCGACCCGCTCGGTGCACCAGACCTGTCGAGTCTCCAATCGACCGTGGCTCTTATGGACTTGCTGGTCATAGTCCAGCGGGGCCTCCCGCACCTGCCCGGCGATCGCCTGGTCCAGCCACCAGGCCACCTCCTCATGCATCGTGCTCTGGTTGCCCTTGAGGGAAAAGAGGTAATCGCCGCCTTTTTCGACGATTTTTCGGGCAATCTCCTTCTGACAGCCCATCGCGTCAATACTGACCACGGCCCCACGCACGTCCAGCAACTCCAGCAATTTCGGAATCGCCGTGATCTCGTTGCTTTTCGCCTCGGTGGCCAATGGCCCGAACACCAAACCGTTGGCCGAGGACCAGGCACTGATCATGTGGATGGCCGCCTTGCCACTGGCCCGGTTAAACGAACGCCGTAGCGTCTTGCCATCAAGGGCGATCAGTTCGCCCGGTCGCACCTGGGCCAACGCCTGGATCCAGGCCAGGAAGCATCGCTCAAAGGCCTCCGGCGGGAGGGCGGCGAAGATCCGGCCGAACGTGTCGTGGGACGGAATGCCGTGCGGCAACTCCAGGAATGTCTTGAGCCACTTACGCTTGGCCCAGGCAAACTGGGCCACCTCCTGCCAATTGTCGGTACAACAGATCACCGCCAAAATGGCAATGATGACCAACTCATCCAACCGATGCCGTCGCCCGCGCCGACAGCGAGGGTCGGGCAACCCACTGAAATACTGCCGAATTGACTCGATGACCATCCTTGGCCTCCTGGTTCTGTGCGACCATCGCACTTCGTAACCATCGGCCAATTCAGCCCTTTACGATCATCTCCCATTGACTTTGCGATTGCCCTG
>Ga0315291_10000783_pt1 | contig 42300 bp, 31 predicted proteins | sample YL17G12_20_MG_FD_203070 | JGI IMG/M metagenome (GOLD analysis project Ga0315291, IMG submission 203070) | Sediment microbial communities from Yellowstone Lake, YNP, Wyoming, USA - YL17G12_20 | ecosystem: Environmental > Aquatic > Freshwater > Lake > Sediment | place: USA: Wyoming | collected...
ATGTTGGTGTTTATACGGGTGGAATCTCCAATGGCCATAGTATAACCTCCTTGTTCTATATAGGCCGTGCATCCGACTTCCCTGTCTTAACAGCGGATGCTCGTTGGTGTTCCTCACTATTGTCTGTCAGCACACGTCTATGTGCCGAAAACGCTTGAGTATAACTTTGCTATTCTTAATTATCGGCACTCCTTGAGCAAACTTGAAAAGATTTCTTAAAAATCTTTGCACTTTTAAACATAAAGGACACAAGGGGTTTTGTTATGCAGAGACAGACCAAAAAATAAAAGCAGGCAAACAGAGAGGCATATCGTTAGCCGTCCTTAACGGGGGAGAAATATGTGTATATTGAGATTGCTGAAGAGGTTGTTTATAGTATAATTTTACTATCTGATTGCTTCACGTCGCTCGCAAAGACGTACAAACATTAAGCTTGTCGTTGCCCCGTAAGAGGTTTCTAATGTCACAAAAGTCTCGAATACTCTGGACGACGAAGCAATCCCTCTTTTACATTTTCAGCGGCATCTGATGTTAAATTCCTCATATCCCCTTCGGGGAAAGCCATCACCTCGTGATAATAAATGGGAACAAAGTGGGATTTATAAATTTATTTGCGTTCATATCATAAATTTGCACAACAGCTTAATTAAAGGATAATGGGCATTGTTACAATTTTATCCCCACGCCTGCGGATAAGTAAAAACCGGTAAATTCAAGAGTTAGTTTTCTTCCATTTGAAATCGGTTGTTCGTATCCTTCAGCATAGCGGTAGCGGGTCTGGGCAAAGATATAATAATGTTCACTTAAGGTTGATTTTACACCAATGCCAATATGGGCGCCGAAACCGTTGCCATTTTCTATTTTCGGCAAATAATTAGTAATAGCGTATGGATGTGATACAACCAAATATTTTGTTGTAATGATTTCGGTTGCTATATAGCTTACTCCACCCTGAAGCAGAGGAGTTAACCGATAAAATTTTTTTATACTGTATTCACATACTGCGGATAATATAACCGGTTTAAAATGCCAGTTAGTTGTTGTTGCCGAACCGGTACGACGCAGGATATAGGTTGCCCGAGCGGAAACTATTTCGCATTCAAAGCCGATAGAATAGTGGTTAAACGGCGCATAGAGAACAGCAAGACTTTTTACCGTATGCGGATTATTGTTTTCAAAATGCCGTGTATTACTTGGGTAAGAATAATATTTTCCCCAATCGGAAAATGGTAAGTAAACAAGACCAAAGGATGCCTGTGTGGAAAACTGATTTTTCTGCGCCGGAGCCTGTTGATATAATACGATGCCCAGCATCAGAAGAAGCGCTGTTTTGAAATGTCGTGTACGCATATCATATCCTATATTTTATTAATTATGGAAGTTATTGCCTGCAACGATACTAAAATTGGCTGCCATATAACTCATAACGTTCATCAGCAATTTATGCAAATACTATAAGAGACTGCCGGAAAACTACAAATAATTCTATTCCAACAGTCTTTTCCGCCAGTCGTGCCTGAGGCAAATCCGCCTCCGGCGGAAAAGATTGGTTTTGCTCACTCCAAAGGAGTGGCTTTGTCACAAACTTGACGTGCCACTTTATTTTGGGCTTGCCCCTCTATTTGGAGATTTGATGGTGAAAAATGACTTTTTCAGCAGTCTCTATTAAGTATATTTTATTATTTCAGAAATTTTGATATACTAACCGCACCGAATACATATCGCACAAGAAAGGAAAAACAAACGCCCAGAAGATTTTAAACACACCGTAACAATATAGATTTTATTACTATTATTGTCAAGAAAAATTTTTAGGGCAAGGCGGATATTAGAGCTGGTTCAAGTTATCCCAAAGGTTCAGAATGGTTTATGATAGTAATTTAAACCAGAGGAAATATTCTCATAATAAAGGATAATTTTCACCACCCCTGTCCCAGCGGGACAGCCCCTCCTTAAAGACAGGAGGGAAATTCTATTTTCCCCTTGTGAATCTATCGGTTACCCGAGTATTCAAGATAAGAATAGGAGAGAGCAAGAAAGAGCTCTTTCAAAAGAAAACAGCAAAAATAACTTGTATTAACCCATTTTTTTAATTATATTTATAAGCGAAAAAAAATACAGATAAAAAATGTATGAAAGGAGTGATTATATAATGCCAGCAGTGAAAGTGCGCGATGGCGAGCCATTCGAGCGTGCTTATAGGCGATTTATCAAAGCATGTGAAAAAGCCGGGTTGATGTCGGAGATTAAGAAACACCAGCATTTCGAAAAACCGAGCGAAAAGCGTAAACGCAAGTTAAATGCCGCAAAACGGAAGATGCGTAAAATAAGTTACGAAAATATGTAAATTATGCTGTGAGTGTCATAAAATAAGTAATGAAATCGCGTTTTTGTGAAAGCGGAACGCGATTTTTTTATTTCTATAGGCAGTGCTATGAATTATTTAGATATTATTATTATGATTGTCGTCGGGTACTTTGTTATCCGCGGCATCCAGCGGGGTTTTGTAACAATGTTCAGCGCAATTGTTGGTTTTATCACTGCGCTGATAGTAGCAACCGGTATGATGGGAAGTGTTGGCCGGTTGCTCCAGGAGCATCTGCGGTTCGGCAAGGGCGCAGCATATTTGACTGCGTATATAATTTTATTTGTTGCGGTGGTTCTGCTGTTTAAAGTAGCGGCGAAAATTGTCGTAAAATTATTTACGCTGACCTCAACACGCTGGGTAGACCGCATCGGAGGCGCTGTTTTTGGTTTGTTCATCGGTGTTCTGGTGCTGAGCGTTATTCTTGCAATTATCTCGTTTTTTTCCTTTACTGACCGATTGCTCCCGGAAGAGGAAAAATCTCTCCTGTACCCGTATGTAAAAGAATCGTATCCAATTGTTTATAACGTCCTGATTAAATTAAAACCTGCCGCAAAGACATTTCAGGGAATACTTGACGATATTCTCGGAGGGAAATCCGATGAGGAGCTGAAACAAACGCAAGCAGGGCGATATCTGCTTGAATATCGTCAAAAAACTGGACAGAAACTGGAGCTGAAGCGAGGAGAACTGCTTCAGCCTCCAGGTAATTGGAGTCTTTAGTCTGGAGTCTTTAGTCTATGGACTCACGACTCTGGGCTTCATAAGGAAAACGATGATATGCTGGAGGACGTATATTGTACCGCATCAGTGCTTGAATGGGATAAAATCCTGCACTTTCTCCGGGAGCATACCGTTTCTGAATCCGCCCGCAAGCTTGTTGATTCATTAAAACCACTCCTTGACAAACAAGAGATTACCCGCAGACTCCGAATACACTCGGAGTGCCATTCCATTATTCAAACCGGAATTTCATATCCTATAAAGGGATGCCGAACGACAGAGGCACTGGTCAAGAAGGGAGCAATAGCTGATTTTATTCTGACGATTGATGAGATACAGGCTGTTGCCGCTGACCTTGAGCTTGCCCGCCGCCTCCAGACGGCTGTCCGAAATCGGCAAGATTCTTTGCCGGAGTTAATAAATATTATAAAACAACTGCGTCCCAACGATACACTTTTTCAGTATATTCGAAAGAAGATTGACGAAAACGGGAATATCGTTGACGACGCCACGCCTGAGCTGAAGCATATCCGCCACACCATTTGCCGCCGTCTGGAAGAGCTAAAAAAGTACATAGAATTATTAGTCAAACAGTATGCCCGGAAAGGAATACTGCAGGAGGAACACTATACGATACGAAACGGCAGGAGTGTTCTACCGGTGAAAGGAACGCACCAGCAGTCAGTTCAGGGAATCACCCATGATATTTCTTCATCGGGGGCAACATTGTTTATCGAGCCGTATGAGATTGTCGAGCGAAACAATGAAATCAGCCGATATAAAAAATTGGAGGAGGAGGAAATCCGTGCAATCCTTGCGGATATATCCAGGCGCATCCATACGGTTATACAGGATATTGAGCTCAATTTTTCCCTCCTCACGCAGTTGGATTTTCACTATGCCTGTGGTCTGCTGGCGTTTCGACTGAATGCCCGGAAGCCGGTTATTACGGATGAATATATACTTGAGCTCCGCGGGGCGCGGCATCCGATTCTCCTGCTCAATGCCAAAAATCAAAAAGACGTTGTTCCGATAACACTCACCTTAGGTGAAACATTTACCACTCTGGTCATATCGGGACCGAATGCTGGCGGGAAGACGGTAGCGCTGAAAACAATCGGTATATTGTGTCTGATGGTGCAGTGCGGGCTTTTAGTGCCGGCTGATGCGGATTCGCGGTTTCCACTTTTCCGCCGGATTATTGCCGAAATCGGCGACCCACAGTCATTAGATGATAATTTGAGCACGTTTTCTGCCCGCCTCATGCATCTAAAGAATATTCTTGAAACACTAACAGCAAATGACTTGATTCTCCTCGATGAATTGGGCACTGGTACTGATCCCACAGAGGGTGCCGGGATGGCAATGGCGGTGATAAAATACATTACTGAAAAAAACGCCCGGTGCGTGGTAACTACTCATCACGGGAGTCTAAAAATTTTTGCAATCGAAACGGTGGGCATTGAAAATGCATCTTTAGCATTTGATGAGCAATCGCTGAAGCCAACGTATCAGCTAAGCATCGGTGTTCCCGGTTCAAGTTATGCGCTGGAGCTGGCACAGAATATCGGTCTGCCGGATAAGGTTTTAGCGGATACCCGTGCCTTTATTGGTGAGAACCACCTGAAAATTGAGGATTTTATCCGGGAATTAGAATCACGAATTTCAGTATATAAAACGAAATCCAGCGAGCTCACCGTGCAGAAAGATACGTTAGACGCCCTGGTCGCCGAATATAACCAAAAGTTAACGGAGTTCAAGAAGGAGTACCACGCACAGCTTCAATCAGCAGTCCAGGAATCGGAACTGAAAATGGAGGAGTTCAACCGCCAGTTCGAGCGTCTCGTGAAAGAACTGCGTGAGAAACAGGCATCAAAGGAGGCTATCCTCAAAGCGAAGACCGCACTCAAACAGGAAACTGAACGCATCAAAACTGCCCAAAAACAGCACAAAACCGCTCTGGAAACGCTTGCTCCACAGGAACCAAAAGAAAAACATACGGTTATGGTCGGCAGTACGGTTCGGATAAAAGAGCAATCAAAAACCGGCGTCGTTACTGCTGTGAATACCCGGAGAAATACTGTAACAGTTCTGGTTGACAATATAAAATTGGAAGTACCTGTGAATGCTGTTGAACACGCCCCTGAGCCGGCAAAGCCGGTTATTCTCCATTCTGAACCGATTAAATATGTTTCGTATGAGCTTGACATCCGTGGCTTCCGTGCAGATGACGCCCTCGATATTACTGATAAATACCTTTCAGATGCGATAACGGCTGGTTTGACGACAGTGCGAATTATTCACGGGAAAGGAACAGGCGCTCTCAGAAAAAGCATCCAGAACTTTTTGAAGCACGACCCGCGGATGAAATCATACCGCTTCGGCGGCTGGGGCGAGGGCGATACCGGAGTTACCATCGTAGAACTAAAATAAAGAGACCTTTGAAAAAATCAGTTTTCAGTTAAAAGTATATGATTTATGTGGCACCCATCCCGAGTACTCGGGATGGGTGTTTTGAATAATCATCTATCTAAACTCCATAATTTTTCAAAGGTCTCTAAAATAAGAATGGTCTTGGCTTGCTCTCTGGACAGTTGCGTTTAAATAAAAAGAAATAATGTGAATAAATAAAGCTATTAAAAGATACAATAAGAGACCTTTGAAAAAATCAATTTTCAGTCCCGAGTACTCGGGATTTATGTGGCACCCTCCCCGAGTACTCGGGGTGGGTGTTTTAAATAATCATCTGTCCAAACTCCATAATTTTTCAAAGGTCTCAATAATATTGATATTTATACATTTTTAGATTATTTCTAACGGTCAAACAAATGGAAACGCTCTCGAAAAATATGCTCCATCAGTTGCGCCGGTACCTTCAGAAAAAAGTGCGGCGGACTGAACATAAATGCCTGATAGAAGGTGAAAAACTCTGCTGGGAAGCACTGACAAATGGAATTTCTATCGAAACCGTCGTATATACCCGCGGCGGCGGAGAACACCTCCACAAACTGCTCCGGCATCCCGGTGTAAAAAAATCATACGCCGCTGCTCCAGAGGTTATTAGTCTGCTCTCAGAGGTTACAACACCGCAAGGGATTGTTGGGCTGATTGCATTTCCTGTACCCCTGTTTTATCCGGGAGAAAGAGCAAATCACCGAAGATACATTGCCCTGGATGCAATTGCCGATCCCGGAAACGTCGGAACGATAATCCGCACTGCGTCCTGGTATGGCTTGGATGGTGTTTTGTGCGGAAACGACACTGCAGAAATCGCAAACGGCAAAGTAATACGCTCATCAATGGGAGCAGTGTTTCACCTACCCATCTGGGAACAAATCAATCTCATTGAAACACTGTCAGCACTGAAGAAACGGGGATTTACCATTTTTGGGAGTACACCACATAACGGTATCAATGAAATAACTTCATTACCGGAAAAGATTGTTCTTGTTATCGGCTCTGAAGCCATCGGGATTTCATCGGAGATTGCACAATTGTGCGATACAATACTCACTATAGAAGGATACGGGAAAGCAGAATCGCTCAATGCCGCTGTTTGTGCAGGAATTCTCCTTGACCGCCTTCACAATAAGATTCATAAATAATTGACCTGTCGTGCATAATATTATTTAAATAACAGTATTGAGTCTGCTGAAAAAGTCATTTTTTACACCCACAAACGAGTTTGTGGGTGCCACATTAAGATTAATATTTTTTATAAAAAACATATCAAATTGAGTTTTCCATACTTTTTCAGCAGACTCTAACAGTATTATTCAATAATGATACGTTTAAAAATAAATATTACAATCCTCTTGTTGGTTCAGGATTAAAACCCGAACCCTACCATTTTATTCAAGTTTCCAAATTGAACCAACAAAGGTCTTTTTATAAAAAAATTACAAAATAATTTGTTTTTACATATTCAATTATTACATTATTCAATAATATTAATTTGAACGCCTACTTTACAGAAACTAACTCAGTGAGGTTACTATGGGACTGAATCTGTCACGCAGAATAATGGTGGCTGTATCTAAAAACAAATGGATGAAAAAACAGGCAACAAGATTTGGTATGACACCAAAGGGATTTGCACGCAGGTTTGTAGCCGGTGAAACATTGGATGAGGCGATAGACGCTATCAAAAAGCTCAACGAAAAAGGGATATGGGCTACCCTCGATATCTTAGGTGAAAATGTTACATCAAAGGAAGATGCTGAAAAAGCACGCGATACCATTTTCAGAATGTTTGATACAATTCAAAAATCCGGGGTTACCGCCAATGTTTCAGTAAAACTCACCCAGTTAGGTATGGATGTAGGCACTGACGTTTGCACAGAAATTATCAAACAGATCATATTGCATGCAAAGAATTATAATAATTTTGTCCGCATTGATATGGAAGGCTCTCTCTACACTCAGCGGACACTCGACAGTTTCAAATATATTCTTCAAAATGTCAGCAATAATATTGGTGTTGTATTGCAGGCGAATATTCTCCGCACGGAATCAGACGTGAAAGATATTATCAGACTTGGCGGCCGTGTCCGGTTATGCAAAGGCGCATATTTAGAACCGAAAACCGTTGCATACACAAAGAAACGGCTGGTGAACGAAAATTATCTCCGCTGTGCAGAGCTTCTTATACGTGAAGGAAATTATCCTGCGATTGCAACACACGACGTTAATATAATCACAAAAGCGAAAGAATTTGTCAAACAATACAATATTACTCCTGATAAATTTGAGTTTCAGATGCTGTACGGCATTCGGCGAGACCTGCAGGAACAACTTGTTAAAGAAGGGTATCGGGTGCGAGTATACGTTCCCTTTGGCACTGAATGGTTCCCGTACTTTACCAGAAGATTAGGTGAGCGCTTCGGCAATGTATGGTTCGTTGTGAAAAATATTCTGTTTTATAAATAACAAATGTTAGTAATGTATTCATAGTTCAAAGTACTTTATAAGCCATTCTCCTTATCTAAAAGCAGGAGCAACCAATGTATGCTCCTGCTTTTTGTTTTAGTATGAAAATTATATCGTAACTACATAATTTTTTTATCCGATTTTACTTGCAACTAAAGTTTAAATTTGTTTAATTTAATTTATATGATTCCTTTAAAAATCTCGTGAAAACGGGGAGACGATTAAATAAAGATAACATAATTATATAGTGATGAGAAAGCTATGCGACAAACAAAGTTATTTACTCTTCTGTGTGCCACAATTATGCTTTATTCCGTCACCGGGCACGCTCAGGAGCCGCAGACTATTAAGCTAATCAAAGAACTTTCTTTTGGTGATAAAGATTTACCTGACGAATATTTATTAGCAGAACCAGGCAAGCTTGTCGTAGATAATGCAGGAAATATAATGGTGTTCGATGAGTTCAGAATTAAAATGTTCGATCCAAACGGCAAGCCCAAAATGATCTTAGGTCGGAGAGGTCAGGGACCTGGAGAATTCCCAGAAAGATTTATTGATATGTACATTTCCCCTGAAGGTTATTTAAGTGCGGGTAATCATTTTTTTTCGGGGCCTCGTTATAAGAATATTTATAATTCTCGTTATGAATTAGTTGCAATGCGGAGAATCTATACTCAAGTAATCAAAAATTTTGTTGAAAGAACACAAGGATATATTTCAACCTATTTTGATATAGTTGAATGTTTTCCACTAAATGAAAAAGAAATAATCTATATTGTTAAGACAAAGTCCAAAGAATCTGAAGACGATTTATTAGATACAATTCTACTCCAAACCGGCGATAATTCATTCAAAATTATCGCTCATTATAAAGATATCTCTCATGTATCAGCAAGAGGCACATTCGGTGGCGTCTCTGGCTACGGAATGGACTATATTGGGCGTACTGAATTTACTATTTTGCCAGATAATATAATTCTATATACACACACTACTCACGATGTTGTATATCAAAATGGAAAAGCAACACTAACATTTCATTTATATTCTATTAAAAATAATACAACCGAAACGTTCACTTATACCTATAGCACGAAAGAAATTCCCAAAAAATATATTGATAATTATAAATCAACATCAAAAATTGCAGGAACGGAAAAAAAAATTACTGACAAAGTCAAAGAAACTCTGCGTCAGCACAAATATAATGCGCTCTTTATAATTATTTTTTCGGATAAACAATTTGTTTTCTTGTTTGATAATAAGAGCAATACTTTCCTCGTTTTTGATACTGCCAAAAAGCAGTTTATTGGAAGTTTTTTATTTCCTCAAGATATAAATATAACCCAAATTAAGAATGGAAAAATCTATCGTATAAAATCAGGGAGTGACATATTTCCGACTATTGAGCGATACCGCATCGAACCTGCTATATATGGAAAGTGAAACTATTTGAATTTTTTACACTCAATAAAGAGCTCTTTTAGGGCTAACCTTTTTTCTTATTCCTGTCTGGAGACTGGGAAATGAGAACTCTCGGATTTTATTTGTAAAATTATTATTTAAAACCCTCTTTCTTAAATACCCGTTTTTTTATGCTGATTTTACTTGCAATTAAAGTTTAAATTTGCGTATTTTTAAATCTTATAATTATTATTGGAGGTTATCTTAATATAAATGCAATTAAAATGACGACGCTCAAGACAAAACAGTTATTGCAGGCAAAAATATATTTCTGCACTGCAGATACACACAACCAAGTGAAGACTTTGTTTGTATAATATGTAAACCGGCAGTATAGTATAATGCAAATAACAGACAAACATCATATTACTGAAGCAATAAAACAAAAAGCAAAAGCGTTAGGAAGTATAAAAGTCGGCATAGCTCCTGCGGTTAAACTCTCCGGGAGATTTCTTACAGAATGGATCTCCCAGCAGTATCACGGGACAATGGAGTGGATGGCTCGAACTGCAGAAACACGGTTAAATCCGGCAAAGTTTTTTCCGGAAGTCAAAAGCATTATTGTGATGGCATTTAATTATTATAATCCTGACCATTCAAGACCGGCGGGAAGTGTTCAAATCTCCCGCTATGCCGTTCCCGGTATGCGGGATTATCACCTGGTGCTCCGAGAAAAATTATCGGTTTTACTGACGTATATTCAAGAGCTTGTACCCGATGCTGAGGGTCTCATTGCGGTTGATGATGCACCGGTCGCTGATAAAATTTGGGCGGCGTATGCCGGTATCGGATGGATTGGCAAAAACACCAATCTCATCCTCAGAGAATTCGGCTCATATATTTTCCTGGGGGAATTGCTGGTCAATAGAGAACTGGAATACGATACCCCGATGAGTGATTACTGCGGGACTTGCCGGCAGTGTCTTGACGCCTGCCCGACCGGCGCCTTGCACGATAATAAAATGCTCGAAAGCACTAGATGTATCTCATATCGGACGATTGAACACCGCGGCGAATTTCCTGATGAATGGCTGAAAACTTACACTGATTGGATTTTCGGCTGTGATGTCTGCCAGGAGGTTTGCCCATGGAATTCATTTGCCCGGCAGACTGAACTCGATGAATTCAAGCTAAAACGGTATTCACGATTTTTAACTGTACAAGATATTAAATCATTAAGCAAGGAAGAATTCTATCAGCGATTTAACGACAGCCCGATAAAACGCTGTAAATGGGAAGGATTTGTGCGGAATGCTCAAAATGCTCTCCGAACACAGTAAATAACAATTAAGTTTTTATGTTTTTTATAAAGTTTTGTTTATACAATAAAATCAATTGTATGCGATAGTAGTATGACACAGATAACAGTCAAAACAGGACGATTCTCCGGTATTCGAACGCCGTTACTGGCGGTATTCCTGTATGAAAAAACATACACCGTTGATGGATGGCTCAAAGAGGTAGACGTCGTGTTTAAGGGCAGAATCGCTGAAGTACTAAAACTACGCGATTTTACCGCCTCACTGAATGAAACCCTGCTCATCTACGCCCCCAACAAAGCACCTATCAAACGGGTATTGCTGGTTGGCTTGGGGAAAAAACGAGAGTGCACCGGAGAAAAAATCAAACAAGCCTTCGGCACTGCCGCACGGACGGCACGGGATAAAAAGTTGAAACGATTTACCCTCTGTATGAACACATTTGAACCGGAGAGCTTACACCCGTATGAGCTGGCATATACGGCGGCAGAAAGTATCATTTTAAGCCTGTATCAGTTTATTGAATACAAAACAGAGGAGAAAAAGAAATACACAGCCGTTCGTGAAGTTGTTCTGTTTGACTCCCGGCTGAAACTCAGGGCAGATTATATATCCGGCGTTGAGGCAGGAACCATCACAGCAGAAGCAACTACCTATGCCCGGGACCTTGCAAGCCATCCAGGAAACATAGTAACTCCGTCATTCCTTGCCGCTGAGGCAGAAAAAATCGCAGGAGATAATCAACTCAAATGCACCATTTTTGATGAAAAAAAACTTCAATCTCTGCAGATGAATGCCCTGTTAGGTGTTGGAAAAGGGAGTGACCAGCCCCCGAGACTCATCACGGTCAAATATTCCTGCAGAGCAAAAAAGGCAGACACCATCGTATTGGTTGGAAAAGGTATTACCTTTGATGCCGGCGGCATCTCGCTGAAGCCCGCTCATAAGATGGAAGAGATGAAATATGATATGTCAGGCGCCGCTGCAGTTTTGGCAGTTATGAAAATTGTTAAAAAATTAAAACCACTCGTGAATGTCATTGGAGTACTCTCGGCAGCGGAAAATCTTCCCAGCGGCAAAGCACAAAAACCCGGTGATATTGTAAAAACTTATAAAGGATTAACCGTTGAAATTATAAATACAGATGCCGAAGGGCGGCTCATTCTGGCGGATGCATTAGCGTTTGCAGTGAAAACGTATAAGCCTGCCGCAATCATAGACCTGGCGACACTCACCGGAGCAGTCGTTGTGGCGCTCGGTCACTATGCAACGGGGATGCTTGGAAACAATAAAGCGCTCCTGAAAAAAATTGCCGATGCCTCCGAAAAAGCAGGCGAGATGGTCTGGGAACTCCCGATTTATCCCGAATTCGACGAGCATCTTAAAAGCGATGTTGCAGACATCCGGAACAGTGACGGACAGGGTGGCGGGACGATATTCGGTGCCGCCTTTCTTAAAAAATTTGTTGATAAAACACCGTGGGTACACTTAGACATCGCAGGAACTGCGTATGGCGTAACAGAAAAATCATATATTCCAAAGGGACCAACCGGCGTCGGTGTCCGAACCCTCTGCCGGTTATTGCAAGATTGGAAATAATATCAAATTAATGTTGATATGCCACAACTATATTATGAATAAGTGTCTTTTCAAAGAGAATATGATATAAATGCAAAAAGCAATAGAATGAGAACATCGGTGTATAAGAATTACCATAAAAGACTACAGAATAAAAATCTTTTTACAGGACCTTTGCATTGGAGCACACGATAAACACAAGGGCAGACCTCCATATTCATACAAATGCGTCTGATGGAATTCTCTCACCAGATGAACTTCTATATCAGATAAAGAATTCAGGAATTTCGATAATCTCGATAACTGACCATGACAGTGTTGCATCCGTTGATATAACCAATCGGCGTGCTGAGCGGTTTGGTATTCAGACGATTCCCGGCGTTGAACTGAGTGCTGAATACAACGGGGTAGATTTGCATTTTTTAGGGTATTTTATTGAACACCACAGCAAACGGTTTCTTGATTATCTTTATTTATTCCGGCGGCGCCGGTATCAGCGCGCACAGGAAATGGTTGAAAAACTCTATAAATTAGGGATACGGATACGATTTGAGCAGGTTGTGCTTGCCGCCGGCAATGGACCAATCGGACGCCCCCACGTAGCTGATGTCCTGATACAATACGGATTGGTCAAATCACGGGAAGATGCCTTCCAAAAATACCTGTACAATGGCGGACCAGTCTATGTAGATAAATATTGTATCACTGCGGGGGAAGTGATTGACCTCATTCATTCAATTGGCGGTGCTGCGTTCATTGCACATCCCGGTATGAGCTGTTCTGATGAGATAATTATAGAATTACTTTCGGCAGGATTAGATGGTATTGAGGTGGTACATCCCAAACACACTCAAGAAATGGTTGTTCAATACACTGCATTTGCTGACGAGCACGGTTTATTAAAGAGCGGTGGATCGGACTTTCACGGTAATTCACCAAACGAAGCACAAATAGGCGAATACACCATAAGTACAGAATATGCTGATAGAATTAAATCATATTGTGAAGTAAAGCGGAACGAATGGCATATTGAAATTGACGAAGAGGGTCCTACTGTTGAAGAAGACACTGAAGAACAATTGTTGGATGAAGATTCTGACGAATTATAGCATTTTTGCTGGAGGGACGAATGGACATTCGTCACTACAAAAAACGGACATAATAATAACATAATAATTTTGCATACCGGATCAGTATACTTATATCACTATGTCACTTTTAGAAACCATAAATAGTCCTGATGACCTGAAAAAACTGACGGTTGAAGAGCTGACAATCCTGGCACAGGAAATACGGGACTATATTATCAAAGTAATTCCGGATGTTGGCGGACATTTTGCCTCGAGTTTAGGCGTCGTTGAACTCACCATTGCCTTGCACTATATATATAATACTCCCGATGATAAATTGGTATGGGATGTGGGGCATCAGGGGTACGTTCACAAGATACTCACCGGGAGACGCGAAGCACTGAAACAGATTCGCCAATATGATGGTATAAGTGGGTTTTTATGCCGTGATGAAAGCCCTTATGACGTTTTTGGAGCAGGACACGCAAGCACGGCAATTTCTTCAGCATTGGGGATTGCAAAGGCACGTGATTTAACCAATCGGAAATTCCGCGTCGTTGCCGTCGTTGGTGACGGCGGAATCACTGGAGGATTAGCATATGAGGGTCTTAATAATGCCGGCGCTGCAGGAACTGATATAACCGTTGTGCTGAATGATAATAATATGTCTATTTCCCGGAATGTTGGCGCTATGTCAAAATACTTAGTCTCGGTGGTAACCAATCCATTTTATCAACGGCTTCGGAACAAAGTATGGGAGTTGACCGGTCATATGCCGAAATCGAACACGCTCCGCCAATTAGCTCATAAAATCGAAGAGAGTTTTAAATCGCTAGTCATTCCGGGAATGCTGTTTGACGATATGGGGTTTCGATATTACGGTCCTATAGACGGGCACAACCTGAAAGAGGTTCTTATCGTACTGACAAACATTAGAGATTTGCCCGGACCGCAAATCGTACATTTTATAACCCGTAAAGGAAAAGGATGTGAATACGCTGAAAAAGACCCGGTTGCCTATCACGGCGTAAAAGGAACTAAAAATCACAAATCAATCGCTCACGATGAGACCATCTCGACACCTGTTGAAACAACATACACCGACGTCTTTGGTGATGCAATCGTTGAGCTTGCTGAACAGGATAAGCGTATTTGTGCGGTTACCGCCGCAATGAAAGAAGGTACCGGCTTAGTTCCATTTGCAGAGCGTTTCCCCGAACGATTTTTCGATGTTGGTATCGCAGAAGGGCACGCTATAACCTTCTCCGGCGGACTTGCAACCGAAGGAATGCGCCCGGTTGCCGCAATTTATTCAACGTTTCTCCAGCGCGCATTTGACCATATTCTCCACGATATCAGTTTACAGCATCTGCCGGTTGTTTTTGCTATTGACCGTGCTGGAATTGTCGGCGAAGACGGTCCAACCCATCATGGCTGCTTTGATTTATCATATTTAAGATGCATTCCCGGAATGGTTATTTCCGCTCCAAAAGATGGAACCGAGCTCAGAAATTTGCTCTATACCGGTATTTGCTACGAGTCCGCACCGTTTGCTGTTCGATACCCGCGTGCAGCCGCTCCTGCAGTCATTCCCAATGCACCTTGTCAAAAACTCCCGATTGGGATTTGGGAAATTCTTACCACCGGAACGGATGTTGTCATTCTTGCCTCAGGATCAATGGTTTATCCTGCTCTTTCAGCCGCAAACAATCTAAAAATAAACGGCGTTTCTGCCGGAGTTGTCAATGCCCGATTCATCAAACCGATAGATAAAGAGCTTATAAAAAATAGCATTAAACACTTCGAATTCATTGTTACTGTAGAAGAAAACTCTATTATTGGCGGATTAGGGGATGCCGTCACCAGTTATTGCACAGAACAAAACTGGAACATAAATAGAATCCTGAAGATTGGATTGCCCGACAGCTTTATTACCCATGGTCCACGCTCATATTTGTTAGAAATAATTGGACTCACTTCCGAAGCAATAGCAAAACGCATTAAAGAATTTATTACAAAATCTCACAGTACCTCCATTAACCAGCTTCTGTGATGATGTATGACTCTCCCTCTTACTGATCGTTTCGGCAGAGCATTGAAAGCATTGCGGATTTCAGTAACCGACCGTTGTAATTTCCGCTGTTCTTACTGTATGCCCGAAAAACAGTGCGGACATCGTTATGTCTTCGCTCCCCGCTCAGAAATCCTGACGTTTGAAGAAATCGTCCGTCTTGCCCAACTCCTTGTTGATTTGGGAGTTACAAAACTACGGCTTACTGGCGGAGAACCACTTCTGCGTAAACATATTGAGCGGCTCATAGAGCATCTCGCTTCTTTATCAGGTATTGCTGACCTGGCACTGACAACGAATGGGTCACTCTTATCGCACAAAGCACGATCGCTGAAAGATGCCGGGCTTCACCGGTTAACCGTCAGTCTTGATTCGCTCGATAACGATACGATGATGAGAATGAACAGTAGAAATTACAGCGTCCTAACGGTACTCAATGGTATTGAATCAGCCGAAAAGACAGGTTTTTCACCAATAAAAATCAATGCGGTTATAATCCGGGGAATAAACGACCATACTGTTCTGGACCTCGCACAGCATTTCCGTCATACCGGACATATCGTACGTTTTATTGAATATATGGATGCTGGCACTATGAATAGATGGAATTGGAAGCATCTTGTACCGATTGATGAGATGATTTCACTGATACACTCCGTTTATCCGCTTGAACGAGAATTCCCCCTCTATTTCGGTGAGGTTGCACAACGATATCGATATCAGGATGGTGCAGGTGAAATCGGCTTCATTGGAGCAGTAACACAACCATTCTGTTCGCAGTGCACCCGTTTGCGACTTTCCCCGGACGGGAAATTATATACCTGCCTTTTTACAGGTCACGGACTGGATATCCGAACAGCACTGAGAAACAAAACACAGGATACGATTCTTAAAAAACTCATTACTATGCTCTGGCAGAACCGAAATGACCAATATTCTGTCATTCGATGTACTCCATTAAATGTACACCGTACTGCGCCGAAAATAGAAATGTACCAGATTGGCGGGTAGACATCATCAGAATTTTAAACCGGCAGTAAATGGGAAGAAATACATTATCCCTCCTGAAGTACCACCGACAACCCATTTTAATTCTATAACAAGTTCAGACTTAATTCGTGGAATATAATACTCGGTCCCGAGACCAGCATTAACACAAAACACTGTTTCAACTTTTCCGTTCGAATAGGTCGAATACGGATTCGGTGAAATTGTATATTGAATTTTCCCCTCATTCCGATACATCAGCCCGCATCCACCGAAAAAATATACCATTAAATCATTTTCAGGCTCCGGTGTGTACTTGCCGTTTACCATCACAGTCGCAAGTATTTCAAACGGACCCTTTGCAGTATAATCTGTTATTCCTCGTACCTTCAAAAAATCATTTTCCTTAAATATGAATGTATTACACATAACCGTCGTATTGAGAGCATAAAACGGAGTTATTTTTTTATCTATACCATAACTTGCTGTTATCCCAAATGACCAGAAGTCCTTTAATCTATCAGGACCGCCGGGATTGGAAAGCCCGATTTGAACAACAGAATAATACGGTTTATCTTTAATTTTAGGAATAGGTTCATACCGTCTCTGACCAAATGCCGAAGAAACACAGAACAATGCAACTAAAAAAACAATAATAAATGTTCTCATATATCCTCTTTTCCGAATACCAGTAAGAAATGGAGATGCGGGCTGCTATCCATCACCAAAATGGCGATGACACCATTACAAATGCTGCCATTCTGACAATGGCATATCCTGAGCTAACTTAAGTGCACCAATTGCCCCGGCAAATACAGGGTCAGGAACCACCTTAACTGATACCTGCCCTAAGTCAGCAAGTCCCTGCTCAATTACCTGCGGCAGACCCCGCATCCGGCTGACACACCCAGCCAGTACAATATTCATCCGCAAATCCGCTTGAAAATCAGGATCAAAACTGGTGATAAGCGACCGCACCGCTGCAATAATATCAGGAAGGATACTCTCACAGGCTTCTTTCATTTCCTTCGTGATATCACAGCGTGCGGGTTTTCCATCCACAATAAGCTCAACAGATACTTGCTCGCTCATCTGTCCGACGAATGCATACTTTTCTTTAAACTGCACTGCCATTTGTTTCGTTAAATTCGCATTCGGATATTTTGCCTGCACCAGTTCAAACAACAGGTTATCAATAAACGTTCCTGCTTTGAACAGAGTTTTCTGGTCTATTTCATCGGGCAGGGTTCCGTGCATCCGACATATATCAGTGGTTCCGGCTCCGATATCCACAACTAATGAAAAACCATACATTCCAAGCCCATAGGCAACCAAAAACGGCTGAGATACTACCAGCACTGCGTTCACCAAGCCGCTTGTTGCGTCAATAACTGCTTGTTTATCCTGGATTGTTGCTTCTGCCGGTGATCCAGCAACTAAATACACCTGCTGATGCTCCTTCGGCTCGGCAAGTGAAAGAACATGCCGGATAAATTCAGTCGGTGCCTGGGATTTCCGCTGGTCTTCTTCTCCCTTTTTTCCCTTAACCAGCTCAGCAATTACCCCTCTTTCCAAAGGATAATATATATCAACTGACATCCGGTTCCGTAAACATTCATCGCCGAACAGAATCGTTTTCTGATGAAGCTTGTATGAAACCAAATCCTTCGGCCAGCCGATAACACTTGCAGTATTTACTCTCAGGCCGCTGCTCGTTGCAACGGCGCTCTGCGATGTTCCCAAATCTAATCCAACAAACAAAATGTCTCCCTGTTCAACCGGGTGGGTTTGCGCTGTGGTATTCTCTATCGTCATTACTGCCTCCATTAATGGCTCACTACTGTAATAATTGATCGATTATAATTCGTTAAAATATTATATTTCTGAAAACAGCTGAACAACAATTATTAACAAGACTTTTGTGATTTTTATACATAATCATTACAATACACAATAAACCGCTGAGATCCGCCACAAAGACGGCGGACAGAGAAGACGCATTGCGTAAGCCTCGATTACTCAGAGAAGAATACGCAGAGAAAAATTGTGTATTATCATTAAAAAATCTTTGAATATTTTCACTATATAATGTTCCTCTGTTACCTGTGCGCGTTCTCTGCGGTTAAAAATCCAAAAGTTTTTTATTAAAATAAAATGTACAGAGAAAGCGAGGGAAAAGCAACTTATTTTTTTTGTTGTTTTATTACAACAGTGAAATATTCTCATACATTATATTAAAACTCCGAATAGGATTTTTGATGATCCAATCTATGTTCAATTTACTACAGTGATATAAAATAATACTTGATTTTGAGAAACTAAATATATATTTTATAAACCTTTTAAAAATATGCTGGAACTGTTTGCCTGCGGAAGGGTTTTTTATCTTCTGGGGCGTCGTCAAGCGGTAAGACACAGGATTTTGGATCCTGCATTCGGAGGTTCGAATCCTCCCGCCCCAGCGTAAGAGATAGTGCGATAATCACCGAGAATATATGCCATACGACTTAAAAATATTTTCAGGGAATGCTAACCGGTCACTTGCAGAGCGGATTGCAGCTTCGCTCAATATGAAGCTCAGCGATGCATTGGTTTCCCGCTTCAAAGATGGCGAGGTCCGGGTACAGATACGGGAAAACATCCGCGGTGCGGACGTATTTATTATCCAATCTACCCAACCGCCCGGGGATAACTGGATGGAGCTGCTGATAATTTTAGATGCTGTCAAACGGGCATCTGCTGGAAGAATCACAGCCGTGATTCCGTATTTCGGCTATTCCCGACAGGACAGAAAGGAACAGCCGCGTGTTCCGATTACGGCAAAGCTTTGTGCCGACCTCATAGAAACTGCGGGCGCCGACCGGGTGCTTACAATGGATTTGCATTCACCGCAGATTCAAGCGTTTTTCAATGTTCCGGTGGACAACCTTTATTCTTCTATGGTACTTCTTGAATATTACCGCGCGCAGTGGATTAATGATTTAGTGATTGTGGCGCCAGATATCGGTTCTGTTCGGTTAGCACGAGCTTATGCAAAACGGTTAGACTGCCCCATCGCAATCCTTGACAAGCGACGGATGGAACCAAATAAATCTGAAATCATCAATATCATCGGCGAGGTAAAGAACAAAAACATTTTAGTTATTGATGATATGATTGATACAGCAGGGACCCTGTTTGGCGCAATAAAAGCACTGTCAGATTCCGGGGTAAAACGAGTTGATGCTGGCTGTACCCATGCACTATTGTCAGGAGAGGCTGTTGAGCTGATTAAAAATTCCGGGTTAACCCGGCTGACCATAACGGATACAATTCCGCTTCCCGAAAGCAAAAAGCTGGATATTATGGATGTCATCTCTGTTGATAAAGTATTCGGGAAGGCAATCCTTCGGGTGCATAATGAGGAATCCGTCAGCTCATTGTTCGATACATATATTTAAGTTTAAACTTTTGTATTTTTATTGGGTTTATCCATTTACATTATTTCTTTGTTTTAAACGCAGAGACACAGAGATTAATTTAAGGTTATAACTTTTGTGATTTTTTTATAAAATCACTAATATAAAAAATTAACCGCAGAGGCAAAAACAGAGAAGAAGGAGAGTACGCAGAGAAGAATCATCTATTACTGTTAAAAAATCTATGAATATTTTCCCTATAGCTCTGATGTATTTCTGTATTCTGTACCCGCCGTCTTTGTGGAGGGTCTTTGCGGTTAAATAGGAATCAACAAATACAAACGTTCTGTAAATAAGAAACAACTGCTAACAAAACCAAAGTCATATATCAGGTGAAACCATGTCGGAACAAATACTTACTGCTGAAATACGGACAGAAAAAGGAAAAGGATGTGCGAGGAAACTCCGGCGGGAGGGTAAAGTTCCGGGAATTTATTATATTCACGGAAAGGAACCTATTCCCTTCACCGTTAATGCTAATATCTTATCCAAGACACTCGCTTCAAAACCAACCCTTCTATCACTTGAGCTGAATAATGGCAAAAAGCACGAAGCGATTATTCGAGAAGTTCAACGTGACCCGGTCACATCTGTTGTCCAGCATATTGACCTGCTTGGGGTGGTACGCGGTGAGAAAATTACAGTAACGGTACCAGTGCATCTCGTCGGAGTTCCTAAAGGCATTAAAGCAGGCGGAATTCTTGAGCATATTGCAAAAGAATTACCCATTGAATGTCTGCCCAAGGATTTACCACAATTCCTCGAAGTTGACGTTTCTGATTTGGAATTAGGCCACTCACTGCACGTTCGGGATTTGCATTTTGAGCACTTTAAAATCCTGGCGTATGATGATGTGGCGATTGCCAATGTCAGTCTGCCGAAGGCCGCTATTGCTGCTGAAGCGGCTGAAGCTGCTGCTGAAGCGGCGAAAGAAGAAGAAGTCAAAGTTGAGGAGCAGGAGAAAAAGCCCGAAGAATAATCTATGCACTGTATTGTTGGTTTAGGGAATCTGGAACCGCGTTACTCTCTGACCCGGCACAATATTGGGTTTCAAATAGCCGATACGATTGCTGCGAGAATGAACAGCTCGTTCAAGCACGGTACCGGTGAATATCTTGCCGCAAAAGGTATACTGAGTTACCATCCGGTATTGATAATAAAACCGTTGACCTATATGAACCGCAGCGGTTTTGCGGTTGCTCATGCTGTGCAGTATTATAAGATTCCAACACAGTCATTGCTCGTCATCCACGATGACCTGGATTTGCCTTTTGGCACGTTTCGAATCCGCCAGCGCGGCAGTGACGGCGGAAATCGCGGTATGCGGTCTATCATTCAAGAGCTCGGCACAGAAGAATTTCCGAGGTTTCGGTTCGGCATACGGAACCGCAAAACCATCGCAAATCCAAGCTCCTATGTTTTATCACCTTTTACAAAAAAGGAGCAAGAATATCTTTCTCAATTGATAGCGTTTGCTGCAGAAGCAGTTACCGTATGTATTACCGAAGGCATTAACGCTGTGATGAATCGGTTTAATAAGCACCATATAGATGAACAACCATAACTGGATAGCTTTTCCGCCGAAGGCAGATCTTTAAGATAAAAATAAGGTGAGATATTCATAGTTTATAGTGAGGTTAGAATATGGAGACGGTAATGATATTCGCTCCGATTTTTGGCATCTTTGGTTTGCTCACTGCATTATTTTTGTATGTATCAGTAAAACGAATGCCTGCCGGATCTCCATTAATGGAGGAGTTGTCAAATCGGATTCATGAAGGTGCTATGGTTTTTTTAAGACGCGAATATTATATTCTCGCAATCTTCATTGTAGTAGTATTCCTTCTTCTTTTTGCTGTTATGCCGCATAAAGCGACTGCATTTGCCTTTGTTTCAGGAGCAATTTGCTCGATGTTATGCGGCTTATTTGGTATGCAGGCGGCAACCATTGCGAATGTTCGTACAACAGAAGCAGCAAAACAGCATGGACAGGGGGTTGCACTCCAGGCGGCATTTAACGGCGGAGCAGTTATGGGGCTTTCGGTAGCAAGTTTAGGATTATTTGGATTCGGGACAGTTTTTTTGTTTTATAAATTCGGCATTATTCATATTGCTTCGGTGAGCGGATATGCTATGGGGGCAAGCTCTATAGCATTGTTTGCCCGTGTCGGCGGTGGTATTTACACAAAAGCGGCTGATGTCGGTGCAGACCTGGTCGGCAAGGTTGAAGCAGGTATACCGGAGGATGACCCCCGCAATCCGGCAACTATCGCTGATAACGTCGGTGATAACGTCGGCGATGTGGCAGGTATGGGAGCGGATTTGTTCGAGTCATACGTGGGCGCAGTCATCGCAACCATTGCGCTGGGCACATCCACAAGCGTTTTGTTTGGGGGTAACGCTGTAAACTGGATGTTTTATCCCATTCTGGTCGCCACAATAGGACTGGCGGCATCAATATTAGGCATATTATCCATTCGTTATATCGGTAAGTTAAATCCTGCGGCGGTTCTTCGGTATTCAACAATCCTTGCGGCAGTCCTGATGATGATTCTTTCATTCCCGGCAGCGTCCTGGTTAGGACTACCGGTAAAAACTGCTTGCTCAATCGTTGCCGGTTCTGTGGCAGGAATTTTTATTGGATTATTTTCGGAATACTACACATCAGGCAAACCGATTATCTCTATTGCGAACGCCAGCACAACTGGTCCTGCAACCAATGTTATTACGGGATTAGCAATCGGCTTTGAAAGCTGTGCACTGCCGGTTTTAGCCATCTGCGCTGCCATCTATTTTAGCTATCTCTCCGCAGGGCTGTATGGTATCGGTATCTCTGCAGTTGGTATGTTAGGCACCGTGGGAATCACAATGTCGGTGGATGCTTACGGACCAATTGCAGACAATGCCGGCGGAATTACTGAAATGGCTAAATTGGGTGTCAATGTCCGTACCATAACCGACGGACTTGATGCCTTAGGCAATACAACTGCCGCAATGGGGAAGGGATTTGCTATCGGATCTGCCGCGCTGACGGCGCTGGCGCTCTTCTCCGCTTACAGTGTCGCCGCAGAGGTTGAATCCATCAGCTTAACCAATCATATGGTGGTAATTGGATTATTCATTGGCGGCATTCTTCCCTATTTTATAGCCTCAAAAGCGATGAAAGCAGTGGGTAAGGCGGCACATAAAATGGTTGAAGAAGTACGGAGACAATTCAGAGAAATAAAAGGTATAATGGATGGGTCTGCAAAACCAGATACTGCAAAATGCATTGATATCAGCACCAGAGCCGCATTAAGAGAGATGATAATCCCGGGCTCCATCGCAGTTGTTATGCCGGTACTTATCGGATTTATTATTGGAAAATACGCTCTTGGGGGATTTCTTGCCGGTGCAACGCTGAACGGTGTATTTTTAGCGCTCTTTATGGCAAATGTCGGCGGCGCCTGGGATAATGCAAAAAAATATATTGAAAAGGGAAATCTCGGCGGAAAAGGAAGCGATGCCCATAAAGCCGCAATCACCGGTGATACTATCGGAGACCCCTTTAAAGATACCGCTGGTCCCTCGATGAATATCTTAATTAAATTAATGTCTATCGTTGCACTCGTTATTGCACCGTTATTGAAATAAAATCACAGAAAGAAAAACAGATATCAGTAAACATTCATTCAAATAAATTCATTTACCGGATACATTACAGGAGATACAATGAAACGATATGAATCAGTTATTATTGTGAATTCTTCTTTAAATGAAGAAACACTTAATCGGATTACTTCCCGGATTGAGGATTTCATTAAAAAACACGGGGGAAATCTAATAAACACTAATCTCTGGGGTAAACGGCGTTTAGCATATCCCTTAAAGAAATTCCAGTATGGATTCTACGTTATATTAGATTTTGAAGCCCCGTCCGGGCTCGTCGGTGAGCTTGAGCGGGAATACCGCCTCAATGAACACATCCTGCGGTATATGACGTTGTATAAAGACAAAAAGGCAATACTCGCTGAACAAAAACGAAAAGAAGAAGCAGATAAGCTTAAAGTAACGCCGGAATTGCCGGAAATTGCTAAAATACCAGAGGAATTAAACATAACCGAGAACGTCATTAATACAGAAGAGTATATAGTGAGCGAAAAATTTTCAAAAGGAGGCGAACCATCTGCAGATATGAAGATTGATGAAGAGCCGCAGACGACTGAACCTTCAATCGAACAACCACCAGCATAAATCAAATTTAATATACATATCGAAGGAGTTACTCTATGTTACGGACAAAACCTACCAAACGAGTATGTAAATTCTGCGAAAATGGCGATATATACATTGATTATAAAGACGACAAAAGACTGATGCGGTTTACTACTGAACAGGGCAAAATAATCCCACGCCGCATTTCTGGAACCTGCGCTAAACACCAGCGGATGTTAGTTCGGTCAATAAAGCGGGCACGCCAGCTCGCTATTATCCCGTATATCTCTGATGTTCTGCGGTAACAAACTCGCATTCTCCGTACGATTATGGAGGGGCGAGGTTACAGTGCCCATACAGATAACAAAAGCAAAAACAGACAATTAATCTTAAACCATTGGTGCTTGGAAAATGAAAGTACTCCTCCGTCAAGATTTTGAAAAATTAGGAAAACAGGGTCAGGTTGTCGAAGTGAAACCCGGCTATGCACGAAACTTCTTAATTCCCCAGAAAGTCGCACTCCCGCTTACTCCGGGAAACAAGCGGATTATTGAAGAAGAATATAAACGGGAAGGACTCCGCGCAAAACGCGAAGAGCGAAAAGCAGTAGAATTAGCTGAAAAATTGAAAAACGTTTCGGTTACCGCAACGGTTACCGTCGGTGAAGAAGACCGCATCTTCGGCACTGTTACTTCCCAGAATATATCCGACCTGCTGAAAGAAAAAGGATTTGATATTGACAAGAAGAATATCACCATCATAGAACCAGTGAAAGCATTAGGTATCTACGAGGTTACTGTAAAACTCCACCAGAACGTCGAAACAAAAATTAAATTGTGGGTAGTGAAGGGGTAAAAGTATTCAATTCCTTCACAAGCACAACCCCGAGTACTCGGGGGAGGGGTGCAATTCATTGCGCCCTTTAAAATGGATTTGATTATAATCAACCCTTAAAATTTATTTGTGAGATTATATATATCTGTGGCGTTTGTGGCACCCATCCGCCGTCTTTGTGGCGGGTTTGTGGGTGTTATTTTAAAAAAACTGACAAAAAATACCCTAAAATCTCAAAAATTCAGGAATCCCAACAGAATTTATTTCGTCTTCATCACGAACACGCCGTCCCAGTCATTAGGGGGTGGATTCTGTAAAAATTCAGTGCATCGCTCAACATAGACACCGGAGGGAGCGTCGTCCGGTTTAACAACCAATGCCTGATTAAAACACTCTAATCCGGCTTGCCAGTTCCGTGCTAAATAATTTTCAATTCCTTTATCGTATAAATCTTTTACCTTTTTCATCTCATTATTGAGACCGTGATCCGCGCGCCCCATCAGCTCATAGACCTTGACAGGCTGCAATTTTCCTTTAACACGAATCGAATCCAAATAGCGGGCGATGATGTTATCTTTTACCGCTTCATACGTATATTCGCTTATCATAATATATGTTCCGTACTGTTTGTTGGCACCTTCAAGACGGGAGCCTAAATTCACACTGTCCCCCATCACGGTGTATTCCAACCGGTCGGCCGCACCCATATTCCCGGCAACCATCGGTCCCGTGTTCAAGCCGATACGGACAAACAATTCCGGCTTTCCTTCTCCACGCCATTTTTCACGGAGTCTCATCAATTCCGACTGCATTTCCAGACTCACATAGCACGCCCGCACCGCATGATCGTCATACTTCACCGGTGTGCCAAATACAGCCATTATCGCATCGCCCTCGTACTTGTCAATCATTCCGTCATATTTTAAAACGATGTTCGACATAGCCGTGAGATACTCGTTCAGATGGGATACCAATTCCTCCGGCGTCATTTTTTCGGAAATGGAGGTAAACCCTGCAACGTCTGAGAAAAAAACCGTCAGCACTTTTTTCTCTCCGCCTAACTTGACCATAGCCGGGTTTTTTATCAGTTCATCAACAACCGATTTTGTAACATACCGTGAGAACATCCCGCGAATCATCTTTTTCTCTTTTTCTTCAGAGAAAAATCCATACACGGTTACCGAGGTATATCCGATGATAATAACAATCACCGGTCCCAAAATATCAATCCACCAGCCCTGCTTTTCGAACAGATATTGTGCCGATGCGGCATACCCGAATAAAAGGACTAAAATAATCCCGGCACCAATTAACGGTTTGAAGCGAGGAAGAGCAATACCGGTCAACAGCCCCAGTGCAAGAATTATCAGCGCCTCAGTCAGGAACGGCACCCGCTGAATAAATTTATTTGAAATGACCGTGTTGAATATATTTGCATACAGTCCGACCATCGGGTATCGCTGGTTATACGGCATCGGATTTAAGTCGTGTGTGCCTGCGGCAGTCAATCCATAGATAAATACCTTTCCTTTAAAATCCTCCTTATGCATTATTTTCCCGTTGACTTCGGGGTCAAAAAAATAAAGTGGATAATCATCCGGTTTTAACCCACCGTTAGTAAACTTCTCTTTTAATGTAAAATAGCCGAGTCTTATTTTGTCCGGCGGGTGAACATTAAGTGAATCGGCAACAGTTTCTAATGTTATTTTTGGAGAATTTTGTATCAATCTAACAATATGATGATTCGTTTTAATCTCGTTATATACATTGACAAATGAGTCATACTCAACGAGATTTTCCCAGTGTTTTGGGAGCGATTGTGGAACCGGTGTACTGCTGGAAATATAATTTTGTTCAATGTCTTTGCATAACAACATCCACAAACTCGTTTCAATAACCGGGTCGTTCCAGTCCATACCGGATTCAACGATTGCCTTTCCCAGAGGAGCGGGATTTTGCAAAAGAGACTGAATGTTGGAAAATAGCTCTGGTTTCTCAATGAACAGTTTTTTTAACGTTCGGGCGATTTCAGCATCCCGCCAGCGATTTTTATTTATAAGCAGCGAAATATGAGGAACGTGGAAAAACTGCTCATCCCAGAAATCCCCTGCCCAGTTGACAATCATCAATCCTTTTTTATTTATCGGAATTCGGATATGTACCGGCGTACCGTCAGGCAGTTTCCCCGGCGGAAGGATAACTGCTTTTCCCGGAATGACTTGTACATCTTCAAATTTCACACCGATGTATTCCAGAATCATCATCAAGCCGAGTGAGGGCCATAATTTACCATCATAAACGAGTACAATTGGATAATGGCGGACAGAGCCGTCAATATCTGCTACGGTCATTGCATACCCGACGCCCTTTGATGCCTTGATTAATTTAGAGATCGGCGGCTCAATATCAACATAAAAGGGTAATTTACTTTTTTCCCATTCGGGATAGTCTTTATAATACGGTTTTAACATAGCAAGAGCGGCGGCTTTTTGTTCATCTTTTTCCGCCGTATTGTTTTTAACCCATTCCGGGTCTTGATTTTCTGCCGGGGAAAATGCTTCTCCGATAAGAACATTTCCTGCATCTGTCATTGCCTGCTGGAATTCTTCGTCATAATCACGGAAGAGATTTGCTACGTCGTTAACCGATTTTACATTTGCTTTCAGAAAGTCCTGCTTTTTTAGAATTTCTGCCGAGCTTGCTTCAGGGAAAAACACATCAAATCCAACCATCCGGGCGTTAAGGTCTTTGAGCGCCGTAACAACCTCTCCATATTTATCCCGTGTCCAGTCCTGAAACCGTCCCTCTTTTTCCAGAGTCTGTGCGTCAATATCAACGGTGCCAACAGCAGGATGCAATGGAATTGAACCTCGTATAACAAACTGCTGGTCAAAGATTTTCAGCGATAGAATCTCATAAAAGGGAAACAACTTTGTATTTTTCGATACCCAGCTTAACAATACAATAACCCCTGCTATCAGCACACCAATGCTGATCTGGATTACTGCCTTTTTCAGTCCTTTTTTCTCGACTTTCTTTGATACTTTATTTTCCGAACTCATTCCCGTGCCCTCTGATGCTAATTTATTTCAATAATTTTAATATAAAAGAACATTGAAAAAATACAAGATTTTACATAATAAAAGGATTAGCACATCATATTCTCTTTGAAAAGAAATTTATTCATATAATATGTTTATTGCGTATCAACGTTAATCTGATATTAAATTAACAATCTCCGTATATGCGGTCCGCCTTGTTTTACGAGGCGGATCACGCCCGTTTTATTTCACCCCGTAGGGGCGAACCTATGTGTTCGCCCATTTTTTTATGAATACATTTTTCACATCCTGTACAGGCAGGTGTCATTTTATCAATATCATCCTGCGGGTTATGACGGTATTCCCGGCGGTCAACTGATATATATATATTCCCGAACTAACCTGTTCTCCCTTATCATTCGTGCCGTCCCATTTAACGCTTGAACTGCCGGCAGAAAGATACCCCGAAACAAGCGTCTTGACCTTTTCCCCGAGTATATTATAAACAGTGATCTTCACCTCTGACGCTTTTGGAATCTCAAACCGTATCACCGTAACCGGATTAAACGGGTTCGGGTAGTTCTGCATAAGCTTGAATTGATTCGGAATTTTTCCTTTAGCGGGTGTCTCGTCTTCAATAGAGGTTACGGTTGATTGTAAAATCATAAAAGAACCAACATTCAATATGTATGCGTAAGCGCCGCTGATAACTATGCCATCAGTAGTAGAAGGGGTGTCATAACTCCCTGCAAGCACCGGCGAGGTGGGATTGCTGATGTTAATTATCTGAACTGAATAACCATCCGCGACGTAAGCGTAGGCGCCGCTGACCGCAACACCATAAGCATAACCAGGAGTGTTATAACTCCCCACAAGCGACGGAGCGAGGGGATTGCTGACGTTAATTATCTGAAGCCCTGAGGATTCATCCGCGACATAAGCGTAATTCCCGCTGACCGCAACGCCTATAGCAGAACCAGGAGTGTTATAACTCCCCGCAAGAACCGGTAAGGTGGGATTGCTGACGTTAATTATTTGAAGCCCTGAACCATAATCCGCGACATAAGCGTAACCGCCGCTGACTGCAACGCCACGAGCATAACCAGGAGTATCACAACTCCCCCCGAGAATCGGGGCGAGGGGATTGATGACGTAAATTATCTGAATCCCTGAGTTGCCATCTGCGACATAAGCGTAACTGCCGCTGACCGCAACGCCCTCAGCACCACCAGGAGTGTCATAACTCCCCGCAAGCGCCGGTGAGGCGGGATTGCTGACATTAATTATTTGAATCCCTAAATCACCATCCGCGACATAAGCATAATTCCCGCTGACAACAACGCCATAAGCATAACCAGGGGCGTTATAACTCCCCCCGAGAATCGGGGCGAGGGGATTGCTGACGTTGATTATCTGAAGCTCTGAATAACCATCAGCGACGTATGCGTAATTCCCGCTGACCGCAACGCCCTCAGCATTACCAGGAGTGTCATAACTCCCTGCAAGCACCGGTGAGGTGGGATTGCTGACGTTAATTATCTGAAGCCCTGAGTTGCCATCTGCTATATAAGCGTAACTGCCGCTGACCGCAACGCCATAAGCAGAACCAGGAGTGTTATAACTCCCCGCAAGAACCGGTGAGGTGGGATTGCTGACGTTAATTATCTGAAGCCCTGAAGAGACATCCGCGACGTATGCGTAATTACCGCTGACCGCAATATAACAAGCATAACCAGGGGTGTTATAACTCCCCGCAAGAACGGGGGAAGAGGGATTGCTGACATTGATTATCTGAAGTCCTGAATAACCATCAGCAACATACGCGTAAGCGCCGCTGACCGCAACGTCACGAGTATAACCAGGGGTGTCATAACTCCCCACAAGCACCGGCGAGGCGGGATTGCTGATATTAATTATTTTAAGTCCTGCAGTGCCATCCGCAACGTATGTATAATTATTATCAATACAGAGAGCTTGTGCTGTGCCGCCGCCTTCCAAATACAATCTTGAAACAAACGCCGGATTTGACTTGTTTGTTATGTCAAGAATAACCAGACCATTTGCGAAGGCGCAGTACGCATAGTTGCCGGAAACTTTGACGTCATTTACCCCGGTCCATAGAATACTGTTGACGTAGGTAGGGTTAATCTCCGTTGCTGTTTTACCGCTCCTGGGGGGATTCTGCCGCTCACCCTGTAAAACCTGTTCCTGCCTCATTAGCGGTGCGTTTTGTCTTTCCTGTGCGGGGATTAATTGCAATGTAAAAAATGCAATGATTACCCACAGAAACATTTGCTTTTTCATTGATTTTCCCCTCATTTTTTATAATACATTTCCAATTCTTTAGTGCGAGATGCCTCTCGCCCCTACATAAAATGTAAAAATGTTATTTTCACCCGTCGGGGCGTGATTTATAAGGCTCTTTTCATTTCACCCCGTCGGGGCGAACGGCGGTTCGCCCGTTTTATTTATACACCCACAAATAAATTTGAGGGTGCCACACACCCGTTTTATTTCACCCGTAGGGGCGAACCTTGTGTTCGCCCTCTTTCCCCATAACCCGTTTTATTTAGGGCGAGATACCTCTCGCCCCTACGCAAAATATTATTTTCACCCGTCGGGGCATCCGCCGACTTTATGGCGGATCGCGCCCGTTTTTTCTTACTTCTCGCTATTTTTAAACAGCCATTTTTGTAATGCGGAGGCGAATCTTTCCGGCTTCTGTTTTGCCAACTGTCCGATTTTATCGCGCTTTTGCTCTCGCTTCTGCGCCTCTTCAGTTATCTGCGCCTCCAATTCGTGAGCTTCCTGCTCAAAAATGTCCATACCCCGTTTTTCAAATCGGTGGAACCGATTACCCCGCCGTCTTACGGTGAACATTAAAATTCCATACAGTGCAAGAGAAATTATTAAAACGATTCCAAATGTTTTAAAAGACATAGTTTAACATCAAAAAATGTTTTAGAATACATCGAATAACAGAAATATAAAGATATTTATTGTTTAAATATCTTAATAAACAAAATGAATGTCAAGCAAAATACAGTATAAGGTCTCTGTAGATAGTAGTGATTTTTTGAAAATGTATAAAAACAGTTGCAATAGTGTGGTGAAAACTGTATTATTCGTATATTATCTATCATTATAACGAAAGATAAAGGGTATATAATGGCACATTCCGTTTGCCCGGTATGGTTCGGGCATTTTTTAGCAAGTCCGCTTCGTCGGCTCATACAAAATCCGGAAAAAATTCTTGCTCCCTATATTAGTCACGGAATGAGTGTGCTCGACATCGGCTGTGCAATGGGATATTTCAGCTTTCCGCTTGCGCGGATGGTTGGCGAACAGGGAAAAGTTATCTGCATTGACGTGCAGGAAAAAATGATTCAATCGCTTGTAAAACGTGCGAAAAAAGCCGGTCTCCTTGAGCGAATTGAACCACGCATCTGCCCTTCAGCTTCACTGGGAATAAACGACCTTTCCGGCAGGATTGATTTTGCGCTGGCGTTTGCTGTTGTTCACGAAGTCCCCGATAAAGAACGTCTATTCCAGGAAATCTATAATGCATTGAAAGAGAATGGCGTTGCATTAATAGCTGACCCAAAAGGGATTGTACCATATAAAGAATGGATGAATACCGTAACGACCGCACTGAACAGTGGATTTATTGGAATCGAACATCCTCCAATAAAAAAGGCTTATGCTATAGCACTTCGGAAAACCGCTGGATAATTTCAGTTAATTATTCTTGTATCACTTGCGCCTGCCCGCAGTCCGCCATCTTTATGGCGGATGGCGGGTCACTTGCGTTAAAAAATATTATAAACGCGAAAAACGCTGTTGTTATTATAGCGGGTCATTTGCGTTAAGGAAATAAATATAAGGAAACGCAAAGGACGCTATAGTAAAGGAAATAATATATGGATGCAACACTGCTCGAAACATTCTACAATCCAGCCGCTGACCGGGATTATATCATCAATATTGAACTGCCGGAGTTCACTGCCCTCTGTCCGCGGACGGGAAATCCCGATTTTGCCCAGATTGTCGTAACGTATATTCCCGATAAAAAATGCATTGAACTCAAATCGCTGAAACTGTTTATTCAGTCGTATCGTAATGACAGCGTCTATCACGAAGCGGTAACAAACCAGATTTTCTCGATACTTGCTGACCTGCTTGAGCCGAAGTGCTTGCGGGTCATCGGCGACTTCAACCGTCGCGGCAATGTAAAAACTGTTATTACCGTGCAAAAACAGTTTAAGCCATTCAGCGATATTAAGATTCCAGACTATACGCCGAATACGATTTAAACAATAACAGATTTATGAAAATATAATAGTTGTACCCGGATTTACTATGGGGAGCACTCAGTTGTTTACATTTTTTGTTGCTTCATATTGAACACTTTGTTTAAATTCGGTTAATTGTAATAAATCTAATAACAATCAACAATGAGAACAATGCAATCTATTTATTGCACCTGGTAGTAATTTACTCCACGATAAAGAATTGATTCATTTTACTTCAGACGAAATGTAGTCATATATGGTGAATATATTTAAATCGTTTTTCAAATTATTTATTTTCCTTGATTGGTCAAAGAAACCGGCTGTTTTTTTGTTAGCTGGATTATTTAGTGCATCCCGTATCTTTCTGGTGTTACAAAGCTTCGGTTCCGATCCTGATGCCTGGCGGATTGCCAATTCCGCTTATGACCTGCGGTATTCGGGCATTTATCACGTTTCCCGGTTCCCCGGCTTCCCCGTACCAGAAATTGTCAATGCTCTGGTTATCCCGTTCGGATGGCTGGCAACAAACAGCCTGACGCTTATTATATCATTTATATCAGTTATTATCTTTGCAAAGATTCTTTCGTGTCGGAATGAACCAAACAAGGGGTTATTAACCTTCACATACGCCTTTATGCCCATTCTTTGGGTTAACAGCGCAAACACAATGGACTATCTTTGGGCGCTCGCTTTTATCCTTGCAAGCTGGTATTTGATTTTAATAAAACGTCCCCTCATCGCAGGAATTGCTTTAGGAGTTGCTATCGGGTCGCGGCTGACATCCGGTGTGTTTGGGATTCCCTTTTTACTGCTGATTTGGACGAAGCATCAACGAATCAAGCCCATTGTTTTGTTCCTCATTGCTTCAGCTTCTTCAGCATTCATTCTCTACTTGCCAATACTGTATACGTATGGATTAACATTTCTGACCGGGTATCCGGCTTCAATTTCAATCTCTCTGGTAGTTACCGGCCTTTTCAGGCAGTTCGGAGCACTTGCGGTCTTATTCGGGATACTACTCATGCTTATTTCCGCAAAAAAAACAGTAAGGCTCATTATGACAAGTGAGAGCGATACTCTCTTTTTATTGTGCGCTATTGCCATTATCGTATTGATATTTTCATTGGCACCGTATGAAACTGCATATTTAATTCCTGCGGTTCCGTTCGCATTAGTGCTCTTTAATAAAGTATCCAGACCGTCATATATAGTTATTTTCTGTCTATTAACCTTTGCAAACTTTGGACTTATCTCCAAAACAATCACTACCCAGAAGAAAGAGCTTCAAATGGGTCAGCATATTCTTTCCACAGAAATACAGCCGAAATCAATGGTCATTTCTGGGTGGTGGGTACCGTACATTGCTTATTTGAACAACCATATTCAGCATAAAGGCGAAACTCCTTTTGCAATTAATGATACAACAACCGTTTACGGGGTATATGATGCTCAAAAAGATATTTATTATATTTATCCGGTTCCGTTGACCAGTTTGACCGCTCTGCTGGAAAAGGGATACACGGTATATTATGCCGAAGGAATGGATATTGACACAAGAAACCAGTATCAGTATGATATAACTCGTTTCCCGTGCATTCCAATGAAATTGCCGACTCTGTTAAAATGATTCATAAAAAATACCGTTTTGACAGATAAATACTTTTCATTAACTTTATACGAGAATATAATCTGAAAGGGAAACAATGCGATTAGAAACCTTTGAAATGGAGCGGATGCAGTCAACATGGGAAAATATTGTTACATACGACCTCTCTGAGAGCGGTGTTCATCCGGTGAGTTTAAACGAGCTTATTGAAATGGGGCTTAACCGTGATTCATTGTTGAACACTCCGTTAGGGTACAGCCAGAGCAACGGTACAATTGAGCTGCGGGAATTGATTGCGGCATATTATCCCGGAGCGACAATTGACCATGTTGAAGTTATGAATGGCACCTCTGAAGCAAATTACATACTTGCTCAGGCGCTCCTTGATGCCGGTGATGAAACTGCCTTTATGACACCGAATTATATGCAGTTATACGGCTTGGGACGGAGCTTTGGCTTGGGAACACGCTGTTTCAAGCTTCAGTACGATAAAGATTGGGAGCCTGACTGGGACGAATTTGATAAAGCATTGACCTCCAAGACCAGACTGGTGTATGTAACGAATCCCAATAATCCGACCGGCTCCATCTTATCCAATAACGCAATGAAAAAGATTATTGAGAGTATAGAACGTATCGGGGCATATTTGATTGCCGACGAAGTATATCAAGGCGCTGAGCTTGAAGGGCAACCCACCCCGAGCTTCTGGGGAATGTCCGACAGGGTAATTATTACGAGCGGACTCTCAAAAGCGTATGGTCTACCGGGGGTTCGTATTGGATGGATTGTGGGACCACCGGAGCTTATTGCAGAATGCTGGCGCCGCCACGATTATATAACAATCTGTCCCTGCAAATTGAGCGACATTATCGCCCGAACCGCCCTTCGTCCGGATATCCGAAAAAAGCTCAACGCCCGCACGAAACAGATAATCGGAACAAATAAAGAACTCTATGAACAGTGGCTTGCAGGCCTGGGAGGATTTCTTATGTATACACCCCCGAAAGCAGGTGCAATGGCGTTCACGAAATACCTCTCGGATATACCGTCAGTTGAGCTTGCGGAGCGGATTCGGGTTAATCAAAATGTGCTTGTCGTCCCGGGCAGACACCTTGGAATGGAGGGATTTATCCGAATCAACATCGGTATGCAAAGAGAACGATTTGAAAAAGCATTGGAACGAGTAAAAAACGAGTTAAATACCATTAAATAGTTATTTGCGCCTGCCCGCCGTCTTTGTGGAGGGCCTGCCCGCCGTCTTTGTGGAGGGCCTGCCCGCCGTCTTTGTGGAGGGCCTCTGCGGTTAAATAGGAATCAAAAAATACAAAAGTTCTGTAAAAACTATAAAAGATTATAAGGAACGTTATTGTTATGACGATTGCCACAACCATTATTGATCATCACAAGATACCAGTGACCAATTTCATCCACTTTCCGCAGGTGCAAATTGTAATGGGATATGACCAGGAAAATTACTTTAAAAATGTCAAACAATACGTCAATCAGCCGTATGATATCGTATTTTCTGACGAAAATCCCGATGCGATGTTTGCCGCCGCAATCTATTTATTAAGCCGGCAACCGCCGCCGCTGTATGTATGTATTTCCAGAGAGTTAAAGAATCCGGAATGTGAAAAGATTGCCAACGCAGGAAAGCAAACCTGCGTGATTTTTAATACACTCAACTCCTACTTCTGTGACGTTGATATGCTCTCACCAATAACTCTTATTAATCCCCATGAATCCGGACTCTCTAATATCAGCGCATCCCAGATTATGTACAAAGGGATTGAGTGTCCCACCCCATTTATGCGTGATTTAGCCGCCATCGCCATCGTTATGGATTATACAATGGACGAATCATTCGAAACGATTGTTGAGGTGGTTGATGCCTATCCGGAGACATTTGCCGATGTACGGGAGCGCATTAAAACTATCACTTTAAACAAATACAATGTGCATCAATCAGCATTTGGCGAATTGGCAGCGCTTTACTGGGCACCCAGCATCCTATACGGAGTGAAAGGGGTAGAAGAACTTATCCAGAAGCTGTTAAAAAATCCGCCGTATACTATAGTTGAACTTCTCGGTAATATTCCCAATGAGACTATCTCGTATCTTCAGCAATGTGCCTCGGAATACAAATCTATTTTAGCGGAAGAACACAAACGGTTTGAGTCGGAGAAACAATTAAAAGGAAATGTAATTATATATGCTCCGCACTATCAATCAGAGAATTTCGTCAGGGAATTCGCAAATATTATCAAAGATACTCATATTGACTCCATTGTTGTGATGAAAGCTCCGACAAGAAACAACCAGTATAAATATTCCATCCGCCGGGGAGAATTGAATATTGATTTGGGTGCTATTTTGGAGGAGATGGATGTCGGCGGTGGGAATCCGTTCTCTGCCGGCTGCACCGTCAGTGACCCGAATGAGTTCGAGCGAGGATTCTTAAAAAAAGTGGAAGAAGCATTGGCATAATTGTTATTATAAACTTAGTTTCACCTTTTTGTCTCAAATACGGGCGTATCGTGATACGCCTCTACAACAAGTACGAAACTAATTCGCTGTTTTTTTTTGGTGAACTCTGTTTTGATATTAACAATTCACAGACAAGAATGTTTGTGCCACTATAAAGAATAATTAATATAATGAGTATGAAAAACTTTTTTAAATACCGAGTATCTAAAACATACCACGGCGACAAATATATGAGCAGTACTCACGATAGGATATTTATACAAAACGTATATCTTGGTTCTTTTTTTCTTTTAACATTAGCGATTCTAACAATACTTGTCTTCCCCCATGATAAATCATTTAAATATGCTAACTACCGTATTGGTATGCTTGCCCCGGAACAAATTGTTTCCCCGGCACACTTCGAAATAGATAAATTACCTGAAGAATACGAACGAGAGAGAGAGCTAAAACGACGCAGTATCTCCCCGATTTTTTACCGTGATACTATCATAGAAAATACTGCCATCCAGCAGACAACCCTCTTCTTTGACCAGATTTTATACGTACAAAAGATTGAAAATGAATACCAGACAAAATATGGCTCCGGTATCTCTGCACAGAAAAAAGCTGATACAGCGTTCACCCGGCAGTCATCAAATCTGAAACAAAAAATGAAATCAGCCGCCGACGATATAAGAACAACGTATGATATTGATATTGAAAAACCGGAATGGTCTTTTATATATTCTCTTAATGACCAATCATTCGAAACGTTCTCGCATACGTGCATAGGCATTCTTAAAGATGTTTATGCAAGCGGAATCCTCAATGTCATAAAAAAACAGGTTTCCGCAATTGATACATCTATAACAGTCATTGAAAGCGGCAGTGAATCAACAAAATCTATTCACAATTATTTCGACAGCGATGATATAAGACGCGAACTAACTGTCCGATTATCAGTGGTTTACGAATCACCGGGAGATATAATAAATTCCGGATTAGAAATCCTGCTCAAGAGTATCAAACCAAATATTATATACGACAGCGACCGAACTGAACAAGCACGCCGCAAAGAGATTGCTGCGGTGCCGCGCTCTCGCGGATATGTTCAGAAAGGTGAAATAATCGTCAACCGCAACGAACGAGTTACTGACGATCAATACAAAAAAATACTATCGTTACAGGAATATCTCCTTCGGGAAATACAAATCCAATACCCTCATATATTTTGGCTCGTATACAGCGGACAGATTGGCGTTATTGCAGTTATTTTTATCCTGTTCGGGAGTTACTTGTACTTCTTTCGGCCTGCATTAATAAAAGAGATAAAAATAATTATTATTATTTTCATTCTATTCCTCATTCAGATTCTATTGATATATTGGGTCCTTCAGCGGCTTCACCTATCAGAATATATTATTCCGACGACAATAACCTCGATGCTTCTTGCAATATTTATTGATACCGAACTGGCACTTATCGGTACCGTTGTCGTGGCAATACTTGTCGGAGTTTTTGCCGGAAACAATTTAAGCATTGCGCTGTATGTTTTAAGCGGTGGAGCTATTGGGATTTTGGCAGTCAGGCATATCCGCCACATCAGCCAGTTTCTAAAAGCAATTATCGCCATCGCTGGTGCGTACGGAATTGTCTTATGTTCTGTGGGAGTACTGCAGGGATACTCGATACGCACAATACTTTCATCGTATTTCATATACAGTATTCCAAATGCGGTATTATCACCACTGATAACGATTGGTTTCATTCGGTTATTTGAGCTTATTTTTGATGAAGCCACCGACATAAAATTATTGGAATTATCCGATTTGAACAATAAACTGCTTCGGGAACTTGCGATGCAGGCACCGGGAACGTACCACCACAGTATTATCTTAGGAAATCTGTGTGAGCGCGCCGCCGAAGCAATCGGGGCTAATTCCCTTTTAGCTCGTGTCGGGTGTTATTATCATGACATCGGCAAGATTGCCAAACCAGAATATTATATTGAAAATGAACCGGTAGCCTTAAGAACCCACGAAACGTTAGCCCCCAGCTTAAGCAGTTTAATTATTGCTTCTCATGTGCGGAACGGCATTGAAATCGCTAAAAAACATAAATTGCCGGGGATTATAAAAGACCTCATTTCTCAGCATCATGGAACAAGCCAGATTTCCTTTTTCTATGAGAAAGCCATGGGAAAGAATAAAGATGCCTCCATTAATCCGGCGGATTTCTGCTATCCCGGACCGAAACCGCAGACGCGGGAGGCAGGTATCATAATGTTAGCCGACGGCGTCGAAGCCGCTACCCGCGCCCTTAAAAATCCTTCTCCAACCCGTGTCCGGGAACGTGTCGAATCCATCGTAATGCAGAGATTCAAAGAAGGACAGTTAGATGAATGCGAATTAACAATGAAAGATATCCGAATCATTACTGAAAGCTTTATTAAAATCTTAAGCGGGATATTCCACCTCCGCATAGAATACCCAACACAAATTAAAAATCTAACGGCTTCTTAGAAATTTCCAACAGGACAAAAAAAAATTGAAAATATCCGTAAAATACTCTGATGACTCAAGAAATATTCCACTGGATGCTCAAACGGTGAGACAGCTTGTATCACTGGTTTGTCAGGGAGAACGCATTGAAAGAGAAGAAATCACCATCATTTTCATTAATTCAACAAAAATGGAACAATTGAACGCACAATTTTTAAATCACCACTATCCGACAGACGTACTCTCATTCATCCTGAATGAGCCGGGGAAACACCTTGAAGGAGAGGTATATGTATGCCCGGAAACCGCTCGCAAACAAGCAGTTGAATATAACGTACCCGTTTGTGAAGAGTTGATGCGGTTAGTTATCCATGGTATCCTCCATTTAGCCGGTTATGATGATACAACGAATAAAGACCGAAAAAAAATGCTTGAAAAAGGCGATACCTATTTATCTGAATTCATTCATAAAGTCTGCTGAAAAATTATACCATATTCTTTTTGAAAAGAAACTTATTCATATAATATAGTTGTGGCATATCAACATTAATTTGATATAAGAATTTTCACCCGAGAATTATCGGTTTCCTGTCATTTTCTCCTATAACCAATAACCTCATAAAAGGGGACTTATATACAAATCAGATAGTTATTTGAAACTTTTTCTTGACTTTTGAGTAAAATTATTATAAAATTAACCGATAATAATATAATAAGGCGTATTTAAACCGCTTTACGGATTTAAGTCAAAATAACTGCATTATAACGAGGCGCCTATACAAGACTGCGACTGGTTTTTATATAAATAACTGTGTAGTATTAATGACAGCACGATGTAAACGTCGCAGATTACTATATTGTGAATAGGCGCATAATTACATATCTTTGTTTTAGTATCCCCATTATTGTAGCTATTTTTCCAATACTGGTGCTCCTTTTGCCATCCAGTGCATACGGACAGACAGGTATATTTTTTCCGTATAAAGATAAGCGTATTGTCTCGCTCATTGAAGAGCGCGGAAAATTATACGGATTGGGGGTAGCCTCGCTATCGGTCATTCCCCTCCCCGACAGCGTTTTAGGTATTAAACGCTCAATTAAAAAAGACGAAAAAAATAACACCATAATAATTCGGGAAGAACTTCAAGGAGACCGCACCGGGCACGATTATCGGATGCCGCTTCAAATGCGAATGGACCGGGCGCTGTCAGTAAAGCAGCAGCTCGAGCTTGAAAAAATGTGGAATGACACAAAACTTCAGCGGTATACCACCGATAAGACCAAACAAAGCCCTTCAAAGAGCAAGGGATTAAGTATTTCGCTCCCTGTTCCAATGCAGAGCGAGCGGCTGAACAGGCTCGTTGGCGGCGGCGGACAAGTGAATGTTATTGTGTCCGGAAACGTCAATATTGACGGAAAACTCCGAAAAACAAATCGCAGTCAGGTATACGACGTCTACAAAGGCTCTGATTATGCTTTTATTTTTGAACAGACACAAAACCTTACTATTAACGGCAAAATCGGAGAGAAAATCAATATCAATGTTAACCAGAATTCTCAGCAGGATTGGGATTATCAAAATGATATGAGGCTTAATTATACGGGCACTACGGATGAAATAATCAGGTCATTCGAAGCAGGTAACATCTCTATGTCACTCCCCGGTTCGCAGTTCCTTTCCTTTGGCGGTGCAAATAAAGGGCTTTTTGGATTTAAAATGGTTAATAAACTGGGTCCCCTGGATGTTACTTCAATTATGAGCATCCAACGTGGTGAAAAGCAATCCCTTACCCTCCACGGCGGTTCAAAAACAGAAAAACAGACAATTAAAGATTATGAATATATCCACGGCAAATTCTTTTTCGTTGACACCCAATATCGTGATAATTTCAGCTACACTCCGGAGGGAATATTTGCGTTTGACCCTAATATAAGCATTGATGAATTGGAATTATGGAAATCAGATGTGAATTACAACACGAATCCTGAAAGCAAAGAAGCATGGGCAGTCTGGACTCCGAGAAGTATGGCCGATGCAGATACATTGAATGGAGGAAATCAAAATAACGTAAAACGCCATTTCGTCAGGCTGGTTCCAAACCAGGATTATTATCTTAATAAAGACTTAGGATACATCACAATTGAAGGGCAAGTGTTCAATGAGGTTCTGGCACTTGCCTACAAAACTAAATCCGGATACACTGTCGGCGATTTAATTACACCCGATCAACAAAATCCTCCGCAATCCCGTCCCTTTATTTTAAAACTCCTCAAAACGGATAATCCACTCCCCCAGGACTCTACCTGGTCGCTTGAGTGGAAAAATGTTTACTATCTTGGAAAAGATGAAATAAATAAAACCGGATTTGATTTGCAGATTGTAAACACAAAGAGCAAAACCAGAACTCCGGTACAAGATGAAGACAAATCAAGCTACATTGAAGTATTTGGCTTAGACCGCCGGGACGTGAACGGGAGTCCCAAACCGGACAACATCGTAGATATCAATGATTGCATTATTAATTTTGGAAAAGGATATTTAATATTGCCGGGTCGGCGGCCGTTTGACCCGGTAGACGGACTCGACCCATTTACTCATCAGCCGACAAAACTTGCAGAAAATCACCGGATACCCCAGATTTATGACAACGTATTCATCAATGCACAAGATTTCAACAATTATTCCCAGTTTGAAATAGAGGTCAGTTACCAAGAACAATCTCAATCATTCTCATTGGGAGCTGTCAATATTATAGAAGGGAGTGAGGAAATCAATCTTGACGGTCGCAAATTAGCGAAAGGACTTGATTATGATATTGATTATTATTTAGGCAAATTAACGCTTTTAAAAGCCGACGCTCTGCAGCCGGGAACGACACTCGAAGTAAAATATGAAAGCGGTGAATTTTTACAACTGGAAAAAAAATCATTATTTGGCACAGCAATGAAATATACGCTTCCCGGAGATAATTTTATCGGCGGTTCATTCCTGATGAGAAATGAGCGTACTATTGAAACCCGGACTATGCTCGGTGAAGAACCAAAACGAAATGTCGCCTGGGAATTAAATTCTAATCTGTCGCATAAATCATCTCTCCTTTCGTCTTTGCTTGATAAACTACCGTTTATTAAGGCAACCAGCCCTGCAAGTGTGAGTTTTCAGGGAGGATTTGCACAGATACTTCCTACCCCCAACACAATTAATAACGAAGCAACCGGTGATGCGGAGGGCGTTGCCTATATTGATGATTTTGAATCCAGCAAGCGCATTAACAGCCTTAATAATACGCGGCGTTTGTGGACAATGTCCAGCCCGCCAATACTAAAAGATCCTGTTACCGGGGTGAAAACCACATATACCCAGGATGACCGTGTAAAAATGCTCTGGTATAATCCATGGAGACAGATTCAAATACAAGAAATATTCCCCAACAAAGAAACCAGCGAGCGAACCCAGAA
>Ga0315291_10000785_pt1 | contig 42282 bp, 36 predicted proteins | sample YL17G12_20_MG_FD_203070 | JGI IMG/M metagenome (GOLD analysis project Ga0315291, IMG submission 203070) | Sediment microbial communities from Yellowstone Lake, YNP, Wyoming, USA - YL17G12_20 | ecosystem: Environmental > Aquatic > Freshwater > Lake > Sediment | place: USA: Wyoming | collected...
CGAGGGCCATTCTCTTGCCCTTGATAACAACGGCAATGTCTATGCGTGGGGCGACAATCAATTTGGCCAGCTCGGCAATGGGACAAATGACCCCTGCACCACACCCGTTAAAGTTGTCGGGCCTGATTTGAATAAAAATGGAATCCATGAACCGAACGAGGGATACCTCGAAAATGTAGTCGCTATCTCATCAGGGCACTGGCATTGTATTGCCGTTGATGCAGAGGGAACGATATGGACCTGGGGTAAAGGCGCCGGCGGCCGACTCGGTATCGGAACAACCGAAGATAAAAATATCCCGCAGCGCATACCGGTTGTTCACAATATCACGCAGGGAACCTATTATTTCCGCATACGGGCAGCTATTGATGATGCTAACGATACCGGCGATATCCTTGTGGCCTCAACAGGCACATTTTACGAATACATCGATTTCCTTAATAAGAGTATAACCCTGAGAAGCACCAACCCAGATAACTGGAATGTGGTGGAAAATACAATCATAAGTGGCTCCGATCATTTTGGTGAGGTCGTCACGTTTAATAACAATTCCGGCTCGGTTCTCAATGGCTTTACGCTTACAAACGCCTACTATGGTGTCTACTGCTACAACTACTCCTCCACAAACATTGTAAATTGCAATATTGAAGATAACACCTACGGAATATCTTTGAGTTCCTCCACTGCAAATATTGCAAATTGTAACATTCGGAACAATGCAAGTTGCGGGATTTATTGTGCTTCTTCACAGCCAACAGTCACCAATTGCACAATCGAGGACAATGATGGTAATGGGATATATGCGTATAATAGTGGTTTGGTAATCGACCACAGTCTTATCGCAAATAATGGCTCCAGTGGTTTAAACATGAGCAGCAGTTGTACCCTTGTTCTGCAGAATAGTATCATTCGTTGCAACGGCTTGGACGGAGTGACCCTGGACAATAATTACGCCACGACGATAAAAAATAATTGGATATACTATAACGGAACACCGCAGTCCGCTTATGGTGCGGGGATATGGTTCGGCAATCAGGTATCCGTTCCGCTTGTCCGCAACAATACGATTTATGCGAACTATACGCACGGGATTGAGGCGAGCCAGCAAGGTGCCGACCCGAGTATCATCAACTGTATAATTTACGGTAACGGTGGCGGCGATTTCGGCGGAACGTTTAACACTGTGAACTATTGCTGTCTCCAGAGTTCTCATCCGGGAACAGAAAACAGAACCGGCGACCCCGGATTTATGAACATAGCGACAGACCCAAATGATTTGCATATTGCCGAAGGCTCACAGTGCAAAAACGCTGGCGACCCATACGGTGATTATAGTGGCGAAACCGACATCGATGGCGAAGACCGCGTCAAGTATGGTCGTGTCGATATCGGTGCGGATGAATATTATTGGAGTCCTGCTGATTTCAACGACGACAGAATTGTCAACTTTATCGACTACGCCATTTTTGCTAACGCCTGGGATAGCAATGACAGCAACTCCAATTGGAACCCTAAATGCGATATTGGTATCCCCGCTAATAATCACATCGATTACAACGACCTTGCTGTCTTCTGTGAGGACTGGCTGTGGCAGGCCGGCTGGGATAAGCCGGCTGGCTTTATGATGATGGGCCGCAGTGCAGGCGAAGCTATGGCCATTAGTTCCATCCTCCCGGAAGTTGCTTATCCATCCATTTCAGAAGAACAGCAAATCGAGAAGGTCTCGCCTCTTAAAATCGAACAGTTGATAAAATGGCTTGAGGAGGTCTGGCTCGAAGAGGAACCACAGAAGCTGATAGACAAAGACCTCTGGCTGAAGTTTATGGAATCGCTGAAAGAAGACCTGTAGCGAGGGATATTGGACCGGTTCCGTGTGGCTTGGATCCCGGCCGGCGCTGTAAAGCGAATCCTTTCGACCGATGCCGGGCAATTCTGTAAAATAAATAGCGAGGCGGGCCTCCATGCCCAGCCTCACTAAAAATATTCTGGCGCCCTCTAAGGAGACCAGAATTAAAACCCTCTCCTGAAACTTGTAACCAAGGTGACCTTGGTCCCGCCTCCTTGCGGAATACTGGATGTTATTTATCCGGTTTTAGATTCCCTCGGGTCCCTGCCTTCCTCGATGGCCTTTATTTTCTTCACTCTCCTTTGGTGCCTGCCGCCGCTGAACCTGGTGTCCAGCCAGGTATTCACTATCTTTCGCAATTGCGTCTCATCAACCTGGTCTCCCGACAGGCAAAGCACATTTGCGTCATTGTGGTCGCGCGAAATCTGTGCGCTAAGATCATCGTGACACAATGCCGCTCTAATTCCTTTTACCTTGTTCGCAGCTATGCTCATCCCGAGTCCGGTTGCACACACCAGGATGGCTCTATCTACCTTCTTTTGGGCAACTGCCGTTGCCGCCGCATACGCTATGTCCGGGTAGTCAACCGGATTGCTGTCGTCGGCGCCAAAGTCGATGCACTCGTGGCCCAGCGCCGTCACTATGGCCTTGATTTGTTGTTTGACTTCAAAACCGCGATGGTCGCTTCCAACTGCTATCTTCATATCACAAGTTCGCCAATTCTCTTTCGTACAGCTTTTTCTATCAGCTCAGCACAGCGATTAAAAGACTCCTGCGGCTGACCGATAGGGTCGGCAATCTCCTGGTTCTCTGCCAACAGCATACACTTGTCCGCCGCCTCCGGGCCAAGGGCTGCGACACTTTTCTGATGCATTCGCTCCATCACAAATATAAGGTCGCTTTCCTCGACAATCTCACGGGATAAGTTCCTGCTCCTGTGAGCCGTTATGTCGATGCCCTTAGCCGCACAAGCAGTCACGGCCTCGGCGCTTGCCGGGCGGTCGCTCATATTCATAACGCCGGCGGAAATTACTGTATAACCTATTTTGTCCAGCCGGTCAACATCACACTGCAATTTTTCTGCTAAATATTTTCGAAATATCCCTTCTGCCATCGGACTTCGGCACGTGTTGCCGGTGCAGACGAATAAAAATCTTATTTGCGATACCGCCTCAATCTCGCTGCGGGAGTATGCGCCCTGCCTTACAATCTCCCAACCTGTTTTGCCTATTTTCACCACGGTACTGCTCTTCTTATATTTGCACGGCCCGCCATTGAGAACCAGTTCGATTCTTCCGGACAGTTGCGCAAGGACCTGTTCAGCATTTATCGCAGGCGGCTTGCCCGTTATGTTCGCACTTGGCGCAACTACCGGATTGGTCGTGGCTTGCAGCAGCATCGTGGCCGTCGGGTTGTCAGGGCAGCGAATGCCTATCGTGTTGTCCTGGTAAAGGGCCTCAAAAACTTCCATGCCGATGCTTTTGCGCTGCCTGGCAGCGTCCTTTTCATCCAGTTCAAAAACTATGGTTACGGGGCCGGGCCAGACATTTTTGATTAACTTTTGTGCCCTCAATCCAATTGTGGGCACGTATTTTTTCACGTCATCCTTTTGGCCTATATGCAGCGTATAGTGCTTGTCCGGCGTCCTTCCTTTCACATGGCTGAGCTTTGTGAGCGAATCGCCTTTGACCCTGCAGGCGATCCCGTAAACGGTTTCAGTGGGAAATGCGACCAACCTGCCTGCATCGACCATTGCTGCGGCCTCTTTGACCTTGGCAAAATCGGTCTCTGTGCCCTCAAGTTTTATAACCTCGGTCAACATCGGCCTCATAAAATAACCAAAACACTACACAGCCGCAAGGAAACTTATTTGTTTGAAGGAAACAAGCCCAATTTCAAATCCAAACCCCACAAAATCATTGTGCAGAGGCCTGCAACACCGGCTTATAAAGCGACTCCTGCGCGGGTCCGGCAGGGAAAATGGCGTGGTCGTAAAGTGTAAAAAATGCCGCAAAGTTTCAGCGGCGATGCTTATGGGACCTCAAAGGCCTCGATTATCAAAAAAAGGACCAATAAAAAGAAAGACATCAGTCTGAAAACAAGGTCGCAAAAAGTTTTCCTGCGAATCCTAATATTTTGTCTAAATTCACTAATCTATCCAAATTAACACTGCCGATAAGAATAATCAATGATGGAACGGTAGTCTAAGGAGACTGATTATGGAGGCTTTAACAGAGCAACGCAGGACCACCCGGACGACTCTTGCCTGGCCCGTAAGCATTTGGGTGCCCGATGCTAACAGATTCTTTAATGGCCGAAGCTGTAATATCAGCAAAACAGGCGTATTCGTTCGGCTGCCTATGACAGTGCCGGTGCGAGCGGGTTACGCCGTGGAGCTGAATTTTCCACGGACAACCACACTGGCAAGGGAAAAAGGCCAATTCGCCCGCATCAAAAGCGGTAAGGTAGTGCGGGTGGACCGCAGAACTATGCTCAAGGATGCCGAGATTGGTATCGGTATCGCGTTTGACTAAAACCGCTATCTTTCGCCATTGCAAATATTACTCGCGGAAGAATGGGAGAGCCACGGGGCAATGGGAATAAAGGCTGATGGCCGATGAGCCATCAGCCTTTTATTTTGTCCTCATAAATATGTGCCGGATAAATCTATCACTCGGGCCGAGGGCAGTTGGGTCACATGTGGCACCCTTGCCCTCGGAGGCGATCGCCCGCGCTTCATTTTATTTTGCCGACCATATTGACTTGCCATACGTGCCATGTTATGATCATTGCTGTAAACGAAGGAGAACCAGATGTTGGGAGTGTCTAATACTCGCGATGTAATGAGAGCATTCGCGACGACCCAATGTGGTACGTCTCTGGTTATGAGTGGGATGGTTCTACTTTCGCAGGCATTTAGCTCCTTACGAGAGAGGATATGCGAGACATAAGAGAATCATACGGACGGATCGGCGATAACGAAGGCCGCTTCGACATCGAGTTATGGCAACGGCAAGGAGATCAAGCCATTTTCAACGCAGCGCTCGACATGATATTGGATTACTTGATGATCAGGCACGGACATGTTGACAAGCCCAGACTTCAAAGAACTGTTGAGTCTTTTGGAAAAGCATAAGGTACGCTATCTCGTGGTCGGCGGATATGCGGTCATGAAATACACCGAGCCACGTTTCACAAAAGACTTGGATCTATGGATCTCCACCGATAAGGAGAACTCAAAGGGGGTTTATGCGGCGCTGAAGGAGTTTGGTGCACCCCTCAAGGGTCTGGCTCCGGCTGATTTCACCCAAGAGGGCTATTTCTACCAGATGGGTAATCCTCCATTCCGGCTGGACGTCATGATGTCCATACCTGGGGTGACCTTCGAAACCGCATGGGAAAACCGGGAAAAGGTGCAGTTGGAGGGATTGGTCATTCCATTCATATCGAAAGAGGATTTGATAAAAGCAAAAGAAGCCAGCGGCAGGCCTCAAGATTTAATAGATGCCAAAGAGCTTAGAAAAGCCGGCCATTCGTTCGACCTTGAGGCTCACGACAGGTGAATCCGGCAGACGGCTAATCTGCCACCACGGTTGCTTTGCCCGATGTGCCGTGCTATGGATTTTATTGTTACCGAAGGAGACGCGGATGTTGGAAGTGTACGAGATAGCAGGAATGGCTTATTTTGAGACTGGACTGGGCGTCTTAGGCTGACAATTGGTGGAACAAGGGATCTTATCAAAAAACTAATACATAGTTAGCCACGTTATCGGCGGCCAGTGAGTGCATAGTGACTTTCTCTGGCTCGACGACTGGCTCCGTCTCGAAAGGAGAATTCAGATGTATCTTGCGGGTAGGTATATCGGCCTCACGATGGTGATCCTCGGCGTCATGGGATTGGCTTCCGGCCAATTTCTTGTTGTTTGGTTGGCTATTCTTGGTGTCGGGGCGCTCCTGATAGTTGTGACTCGGACTGGGGCCGCAAGATTTCAAGCAGACCCGAACGACCCGATCACCCCTCTACACGTTCTTGCGGTAGTCACTTTTTATGCTGCAATTCCGTGGGGTATCATCAATCTGCGTCGCAAAAAGAAACGCTCTGGCTGGTTCCTAATCATCGGTCCTTTTGTCGTTCTGGGTCTCGCAGTCGCGTTTTCTGTGCTGCTGAAGTTTTGGTTCAACTATCTGTTTAGTGCCTATATCTAAATCTTGGGACACCATACTTATATCTGTTGACAAAATCCATGTGGACGCCATATTTATTTCGAAGCGTCCAGGGGCTGCTCAGGGGCGAGGTCGATTATGGTTGCGGAGGGGAGTTTCTGCGTGATTATTTCGGCGGCGAGGTTGAGCCAGCTTTTACAGCCATCCAGGATAACACTATCACTACTTGCGACAATCTGGTCGGTCCTGATCAAAACAGCATCGGGACTAAAAACAAGCTCAATGTCCCAGTCCCAATTGTTCCTGCGAGCAAGCTCGCCAATCAGTGTTTTCAATCGGCCACTATTTGAGACGGGACTATCCAAAAGCCAATGGGCCTTCGGGATGCCGGCGTCTTTTAGAAAATTGCCGATAAGCTCCACAGCGGGTATTGTTTCCGTAACTTTGCGGTATGTGCCGTGAATGCTTGCGAGGTCACGGCAGCAGCCATCGCGGCCTTTGAAGATTAGGCCGCCGCTCATTGCCGCCTCGATTGTTATCAGGACATTGTAGCCATCCAGCATAATGGGCTGGTTGGCGATGTCGGTGAGCTTGACTTCACGCTGTTTTCGGGATGCGAGATGCTGGTCGGAGCAGGCGTTTCGCATAACTGCCAGCCGCTGTCTTTCGGTCAGCGAAAACCTGTCGCCGACCAATTTGAGGGCGCTTTTGTCGGCGTAACCCTTCGTCAATAGAAGCGAAAAATCCGCGACCGCCGCCCGCAGGCTGGGGATTGCATCGGGGGCAAACAGTTTTTCGTCTGCCGGATGCGGGCCTCTATGGATTCGCTTGTCAGGCATTGAGTTCGTTGCTCGTCGCTCGTATATCGTATTTCGTATATCGTATATCGTAGTCATGAGTCCCGGGTCGAGAATTTAGTTTACAGGTAGTGTATATGATGTCAAAAACAAATTGACACAATCGCCGATTTTCTCTACCATTAAGTTAAGTGACGATGTCGCAGGATTTGCCGTTTGGTAGTCGTAGTTAATAATCAATAATCAATTATCAGTAATCAGTAATCAATTACGATGCCCAGTCATAATTTGGCACGAATCAAGATTGGCGAATTGGAAATCATCGGCTATTCGGTTGCGGGCGAAGAGACGGTGGTGGCGATGCCGCAGCTCGATGTCTGCTTCGACATCGGCAAGGCGCCGGCACAGGTGATTTCCATAAATAATGTTCTGCTGACGCACGGACATATGGACCACGCGGCGGGTATTGCGTATTACCTGTCGCAGCGGAATTTTTCCGGCCAGTCGGCAGGGACGCTGCTGGCGCCGCAAAATCTTCTGGGGCCGATAAGAGAAATAATCGATGCGTGGGGCCGGCTGGACGGCAATAAGATACCGGCGAATCTGGTGGGCGTCAGGCCGGGCGACGAGTACCAGATAAAGCCGAACCTGTTTGCGAGGGTGTTCCCGACGAAACACAGTATCGGCTCTGTCGGCTACTGCGTGATTGAGAAACGAAAAAAAATCAGGCCTGAATACGCCGCTCTTACCGGGCCGCAGATTGTTGAGCTGAAAAAGCAGCATATCGAAATCGATTCTCCGCTGGAGATGCCGATTGTTACGTACCTCGGTGACACGCAGTATGTGGATTTTTCGCAGTTAAAATATATTGATGAGAGCAGGATTTTGATTGCCGAGTGCACGTTTTATCAGGATGAGCACACAGGCAGGGCCGAGGCGGGCAAACATATGCACATAGATGAGTTTGCGGAGCTGCTTGCAAAAATGCACAATGAGCATATCATTATTACGCATGCGACGCTGCGGACGCCGATGCGTGAGGTCCGCAGGATATTGGAAGAGGGACTGCCGCCGGAAAAATACGAGAAGATTATTCTGCTTATGGCGAACCAGCCGAGATAAGACCCACAGGGGAATATCGAATATCGAATCTCGAATTATGAATGTCGAAGGACGAAGTGAAGAGGGGCGATAAGTCGGGTGGCCGAGCCACCCCCGGGGAATTTAGCTCGGCTTTTCTGTAAAACCCCGCGACTGGGCTGGCGGCTCTCGCCACATATACAGATATTGATTGTCACCCGTGACTTTGCCAAAGGTTTTTTCCTCGCGGTGACAACAGTATGTCACAGGTGAGACAAAATCCACCATTTTTAGCGGGTATCCTGCTTATGGATAAGGGATTCCGCCGCTCGTAATCCACAATTAGCCACAGACGCCGTCCTGAGCGTAGTCGAAGGAGAGAACACGGAGAGGTAAGAAAGATAATTAACCACAGATTTCGCAGATTAACACAGATTTATTGTAGAGAATTTCAGTCACGGAGACACAGAGAATAAATCCGAAATTTGAAGCACGAAGACTGCGGCTGGTCCGCAAGGCAAGGAAAGACAGGGCAAAATATCACTTTTCGGGGTTAGTGTTTTTTTCTCAACATCACCGCACCCAGGCCGAGCAGTAAAAGCGTGGCAGGTTCGGGGATTGCCAACACGCGAATGGCGGGTCGAGATTGTATACGAGCCAGCTTTGTTACTCCCTATGTACGTTTTGTATGTCATAGGAGGTTACTTGAAACACTCGGAACATCTCGAAGTTGTCCAAACTCCCCAAGTATCTCGAACCGGCTTAATTGAAATAATTTTCCCCTCAACTGTTGTGTGGATTTGAATCTCACAGAAAACATCAAGGGTACCACCACCTGTTGTTGTGGCTGTACCATAATAACTACCATAAGGGCTGACTGTGCCATTCATAGTGGTTGTTGCGGGCATATTGAACGAGATTACACCAGAGTTCCACACATAAATATAATCCCCATTATTTAGTTGATACTTGCTGCCGGGTATTCCATGCTCCAACACAAACTCATCAAAGTTCTTACCGACATACCTATTATTGGCCCTAACCATTGCCTGTTCTGTTGTGGTGCAACCTGAAACACACACAAAGATGACAAAACTAATAAGTAGAGCTCTCATTCTGAGTCTCATATTTTCACCTCTCAAAATTTCGCCCGAAATTGGTTTGTTAAAATGCTATCGGTTTCTGCTCAGATAAGCAAAGAAAAACAAGGCTAAAGATTGCCTTTTAAGCCATTTTCCGCTAATATACCAGTCATATTAAAATATGTCGGGACGGCCGGCTTGCAACCGGTTAAGCGGCTTGGGGTTGATGTTGAACACCTGTCCGGCATTGCCCCCAGACCGACCCGAAGAAAGACAGGTAAAAATGACTGACCTAAATAGATATTACACCGTCAAAGGCAAGGGCAAAAACAAAAAGGTTGTCAGAAAAGAAATACCTAAAGAAGACAAAGAAGTTCCTACTATGTTCGGCTCTAAACCGCCCGAAGAAAATCAAAAAAATAAGTGTGAAATTTTACCAGAACCGCTGAACGAAAAAGAACCGGAAAAACTACGCAACAGTATTATGAAACACCCTGCTTTTGTTTTATATGAATGGCCGGAGGTGCCGGAAATATCAAAACAAGAAAACCCTGTATCTGCTTGGCTGGCAGAGGCAACAGCATATATAGCATTACATTTACAATCGCATAACTGCTTTAGGCTTGAGATAAGCAATGAAGATTTGAAAAGCTTAAAACTCATTTATAAGACCTTCAAAGCTATACAAAATACGTTACCTTCTGTTTTACCAAATTATGAAAATCGGTATAATCAGGTATATAAACCATTTCAAGAAACCTTGCAAAACTTTGATTCTATTGCTGATACTCCGGCTAAAAGAGCAGGGATATTTCTTGGACAAGTAAAAGACTTTCTTGACCTGGTTCTAACAATACACTCAGAAACGCTTAGAAAGTATGGCAAAGTAGCGCAGACACCGGCCATCGACAGTGAAGCAGAGCCGAAAACTACGCCTGCGAAACGCCGGGGGATAAAAGCCTGGCTTAAAAGGCATCCACATAGTTACGGCCTCATAGGTGGTGCTATCTTTCTGATTCTTTTTTTCATTCTTGGATTGTTAAAAGTACAATGGCGAAATTGGTGCTGGGGGACAGCCGTTATAGCATTCTTGGTGCTTATACTGTCCTTATTGGGTGGCAGGCACACTGAAACCGATGGAAATTAAGCTGGATTCCTGCCTGCGCAGGAATGACCATTATTCAATAGATTCCTCGGTCCCGACAAGTCGGGGCTCGCAATGACAGGGGGGCTTTTCTACAAGGCGAATTGGGTTTATAATCAGGTCGTTGGCCAGCACTACAAACTATGAACTCATAACTACGAACTACAACAAATGCAGAATAAAACAAGGATATACACGGTCAGCCAGGTTAATCTGTTAGTCAAGGTAGCTCTCGAAGAAAGACTGCCGCCGCGGCTGATAGTCAGGGGCGAAATCAGCGACTGGAAACTTCATACACGCGGCCACTGCTATTTTCTATTGAAAGATGAGGATGGGGTGCTGCCGTGCGTGATGTGGGCGAGCAGCTTCAAGGGCGTGAAGTTCTCGCCGCAGGATGGGCTGGCGGTCCTCGCGACCGGACATATCGATGTCTATATGGCAGGGGGTAAATACCAGCTTTATGTCGAGAAGTTAGAGCCGGAAGGGGTCGGGGCGCTTCAGTTGGCTTTCGAACAAATGGTAAAGAAGCTGGTGGCTGAGGGACTTTTTGATGAGGCGCATAAGAAACCACTGCCGGCATATCCGATGCGGATTGGGATATTGACCAGCGAATCGGGTGCGGCGATAGAAGATATTAAAGATAGTATATGGAATCGCTGGCCTTGTGCGAGGTTGTTTTTATATCCTGTGCCGGTGCAGGGTGAGGGGGCAGCCCAGAAAATTGCGGCGGCGCTGCGGGATGTCAACAGGCGCAACAGTAAACTGAACCTCGATGTTTTGATTGTCGGCAGGGGCGGCGGGTCGCCGGAGGATTTGTGGGCGTTCAATGAGGAGGTCCTGGCGCGGGCGATTTTTGATTCGCAGATTCCGGTGATAAGCGCGGTTGGTCATGAGATTGACACCACGATTGCGGACCTGGTCGCCGATGCACGGGCATCAACGCCGACAAAGGCGGGGGTTGTGGCTGTGCCGGATATACAGGAGGTCCTGGGGCGACTTGGTCATTTTGAAAGACGGCTGACTTCCGAGCTGCGGTCGAACTTTGAGCTTTGCCGCGGGCGTCTGGAGACGATTCTGGCCAGTTGGGTATTTCAAAATCCGATGTCGATTGTTTTTAATGCCGGGCAGCGGCTGGACGAAGTGGAATCGCAGTTGGAGGATGTGATGAGAGAATTATTAGGCAGGGCGAGGGAGAAGGTGGCGGCGTGCTGGGAGCAGGTGGTAAAGATTGAGCCGCACCGGCTCCTGGGCAGGAAAATGGTGGAACTAAATAACTGGCAGAATATGGCAAATTCCGCAATAAAAGGTATCATAAACAGTTGTCAGATGCGGCTAACGGCGGCAGCGAACCGGCTGGCGGCACTGAACCCGAAGTCGGTCCTGCATCGCGGCTATAGTATCACCACCAATAAAAAAACCGGCCTGGTGGTGAGGGATTTGGGCGGCGTTGAGATTGGAGATTCGTTAATTACAGAACTTGCCCGCGAGAATTTGATTGAAAGCAAGGTAACGAAAAAGTAGAAAGGTACTCGATTCCGCCATACGGAGCGGCGGATAAAGCTCGATACTCGACAAAGCAAAGTGAGAAGAAAAGGTTCAGAGGCACAAAGAAACAAAAGAGCATAAGTGCGTAATCCAAAAGGCGGAACAAAAATGGCACAAAAGCAAAAGAACGATATAAGCAAGTTAAGTTTTGAAGAGGCGATTAAGGAGCTTACCGGCATCGTGGGTAAGATTGAGCAGGGCCAGATACCTCTGCAAGATAGCTTAGAGCAGTATGAGAGGGGGATGGCCTTGATTAAGCACTGCAGGGGGATTCTGCAACAGGCCGAGAAGCGAATTGAGAAAATAGCCCAAGAAAAGGAGTCAGGAGACAGAAGTCAGGAATCAGAAGGCAGAGGGCAGAAGACGTGCGAAGGATGATAGACGAAAGACGATGGACGATATACGACATACGCAACCTGCCTGCCGGCAGGCAAGGTACGATGTGCGAGCGTGGCGGAACTGGCAGACGCGCCAGGCTTAGGACCTGGTGGGCTTAGCCCGTGGAGGTTCGACTCCTCTCGCTCGCATTTTTGTATGAATGGATTTGCAAAGAACTTGATGGTATGGAAGCTTGGGGTGGTGTTGGCGGTACTGGTCTGCTTACTGTGCGGCTGCCAGGGGCCGGCGATTCAGCGGTTCGGCCATGAGCTCACCGCCGAAGGGCAGGCAAAGTCCCAGCCCGTAACAGGGATTCTGGGTGCGTTCGAGCAGGAGATTGTAATACTCGAAGACAAACTTACGGAGCCGCGGGGACAAAAGATTGAAGGCATCAGGTTCGTAACCGGCAAACTGAGCGGCAGAAGGGTGGTTGTAGGATGGACGGGCATCGGCACCGTCAATGCTGCGGTGGCAACCGCGCTTATGGTCGAGCATTTTAAGCCCGGCGAGATAATCTTTACGGGCGTGGCAGGGGCGGTGAATCCGCAGCTTTTGCCGGGCGATATTGTGGTGGCCGAAAAAATCGCCTATCACGATATGGGGGTGCTGACGACGGAGGGACTTTTGTATAAGGGCGTGAAGAACCGGCTCGATGGAATTGAGAATCCTGTTTTCTTTCCGGCGGACGAGCAGCTTTTGAAATTGGCGGAGAAGGCGGCAGGCCAGGTCAAGCTCGGAATACTACGGACAAGCGAGGGGGACAGGTCGCCGAAGATTGTCAAGGGCGTGATTGTTACGGGCGATACGTTTATCGCGTCAAAGGACAAATGCGCCGAACTGCGTGCCAAACTTGGGGCTGATGCGGTGGAGATGGAAGGGGCGGCGGTGGCGCAGGTTTGTTACCAGCGGGAGATTCCGTTTGTCGTGATACGCTGTATCAGCGACAAGGCCGATGCGAGTGCGAAGGAGGATTTGGCGACGTTCTATGTGATGTCAGCCGAGAACTCCGCCAACCTGGTGGCGGAAATGGTCGGGCTTTTTGAAGATACAAAAATAAAAAATAAAAAATAAAAATTGTGGAGTCAGGATGACAAACGCACTTTTCGCCCTTAAGGAAAGGCAGACGAGCGTCAAAGTAGAGGTTGTGGCGGGGGCAACGACATTTCTTACGATGGCATACATCATTTTTGTCAACCCCTCTATTCTCAGCGATGCGGGGATGGACAAGCAGGCGCTGATAATTGTCACCTGCATAGTCAGCGGCATTATTACGATTATCACGGGCTTATTTACAAATGCACCGATAGCAATGGCCCCGGGGATGGGACTTAACGCCTTTCTTTCATACAGTCTCGTGAGGGCCGGCGCAATCACCTGGCAGACCGCGCTTGGAGTTGTGTTTCTTTCGGGGTTATTGTGTTTTGTGCTGACATTATTGGGATTAAGAAAACGGCTGGTCGAGGCAATCCCTGTTAGTATGGTTTCGGCTATATCGGTCGGAATAGGGCTGTTTATCACGTTTATCGGCCTGGTCGATATGGGCATAATTGTCAAGAATGACGCAACACTCGTCTCGGCGGGTCCGCTGACCTGGACGGTGGTTATAGGCCTGTGCGGGCTGCTCCTGATGGCGTTTCTGGAGATAAAAAGAATAAAGGGCGCTCTGCTTATCGGAATAGTATTTGCGACGGTGTTAGCGGCCATTTCCGGTTACGTCGAGAAGCCAAAGCAACTATTCCCTTCTACGTTTGACATTACGCCTGTGGCATTTCAGCTCGACATATTAGGGGCATTCAAGTGGAGCTTGTTCGGAAGCATTTTTACCTTGATGTTTATGGATATGTTCGACAGCATAGGGACGCTGGTCGCCTGCTGCCACGAGGCGAAAATGATTGACCGGAACGGCAGGATAAAAGGACTCGACCGCCTGCTGGCGATTGATGCCGCAGCAAGTATGTTGGGCGCTGCGCTGGGAACATCGACCATCACATCATATATTGAGTCCGCCGCCGGCATTGAAGAGGGCGGACGAACGGGATTGACTTCGCTCGTTACCGGCATTTGCTTTTTCCTGGCGCTGCTGTTTGTGCCGATTGTGGGGATAGTGCCCAAATATGCGACTGCGCCGGCGCTTGTTATGGTGGGATTGTTTATGATGAAGGAAATCAAGCGGATAGATTTTGACAATTTGGAGGAATCGCTTCCTGCGTTCATCATAATCGTAATGATTGCTTTAAGTTACAGTATCAGCACGGGACTGGCGTTCGGCTTCTCCTCATTTGTTGTTATCAAGGCAATGTCAGGCAAGGCGAAAGATGTAAAGCCGACAATGTGGATAATTGCGATTTTGTCTGTCTTCTTTTTGACGATGGACAAGCTGCCGCAGGTCATCGAGTATTTTAAGGGGCTTGTGTAAGGAGACATTTAGAGATTCGATGAGAATTTTGGGGAATTTATTGTTTTGCTTTTGCAAGGGTAGTAGCCAGGGCAATTTTCAAAAAGATAAGGAGATACGAAATGGGAAACGTGTATGTCGGAGTGAATTTAGAGTTTGCACGGCACGCGGACAAGTCATTTGAGGGGGCCGTAGAAAAAGCGGCCCAGTTAGGGTATGAATACATTGAGCCGTGGGTTTTCTGGGGGCGGGAGCTGATGAGTGAGGCCGGTTACTATGTGAATGTCTCGATGCTGGATGACCCGTACCGGGTTAAAAGGGCGTGTGAAAAGGCGGGCGTGAAGCTTTCCGGCCTGTCGTCGCACTGCCCGCTTTGTAAGCCGGAAATCAGCACCGAGTATCTCAAGCAGGCGATTCGCTTCGCGGCGGAGTGCGGTGCGCCGGTAGTGAATACCGATGAAGGGCCCAAGCCCGCCTGGACGACGGAAGAAGAGGACCACGTTTTGATGCGATACACGCTCAAGGAGGCATCTATGGTTGCGGAGCGGCGGGGCATTATGATTGGCATTGAGCCGCACCAGCAATACAGCAGAAGCCCGGATGGTCTGGACAGGATTTACAAGCTCGTGGATTCGCCGGCGCTCGGAATTAATTTTGATACGGGCAATAGTTACCTGTGCGGCCACGACCCGATTGCCTGGCTGAAGCGCGTCAAAGACAGATTGGTTCACGTGCACGCCAAGGACATTTCAATTCAGCAGTCCAAAGATGAACGCGGTAAGGTCACGGGGACGCCGGCCGGCTGCGCATGCGGCGAAGGGGTCATCGACTGGAAAAAGGTCATCGAGGTATGCAGGACCGCATCGCGTGACATAGTGCTCAGTGTCGAGTGCGGCACGATAGAGCAGGCAGAGCGGAGCATCAAGTATCTCAAGAAGTTATTGTGACCCCCTTGTCTTCTGTCGAAGACAGAAAGGGGGCGGTTGTGAATAGCAAGAGGAGCTGACTATGACAGGATTCAGGAGTACCGGAGACGTTTTTTTGTTGACCATTTGCCTTTTCGCCGCAGCAGCGTCAAACCAAGCGCTCGCGCAGGACCCTTTGCGGGTGGTCACCGAAGGAAATACCGTATCAATTCGTGAAGGCGAGAAGGTGTTGGCATGCTATCGATATGGGGGTGTGCCTTTTAAGCCTTACGTGCAGGAGCTATTTACGCCGGGCGGCGTGAATGTCTTGCGGGATGCGCCTGCTGACCATTTGCATCATCACGGGCTGATGTTTGCGGTCGCGGTGGACGGCGTGAATTTCTGGGAAGAGCAGCAGCAGCCGGGCCGGCAGACGCATCGGGCATTTGGCGATACGAAGCTCGGCAGGCGCGACAATGCGCCGGCTGCGGCCTTTACAGAACAGATTGAGTGGATAAATCCCCGCAGCAAAGAATTGCTGCTAAGAGAGACTCGCACGATAGAAGTGTGTCGGCCGGCGGGGCCGGCGGCGACGCTGCTGGTCTGGGAGAGCAAGTTTGAGGTCCCCACAGGCAAGGAATCAGTTACATTGAGCGGCAGCCCTTACTTCGGCCTGGGGATGCGGTTCCTGCAGTCGATGGACACGGGCGGGCAGTTCTGCAATGCCGAGGGCAGGATGGGCGTGCAGGAGACAAATGATAAACAGTCTGCGTGGTGCGCATATACTGCAATGGCCGATGGGAAACAGGTTACCGTTGCGATGTTTGGCCATCCCGAAAATGAGCGTCATCCTGTAACGTGGTTCACAATGGATAATCCATTTGCTTATCTTTCAGCGACGCCGAATTTGCATAAGGAGGCGCTGAAAGTGGGTGCCGGTAAGCCGCTGGTGCTGCGGTATGGAGTGGCCCTCTGGGACGGGCAGGTGAAACCCGAGCAGATTGAGGCCCTTTACAAGCAGTGGACTGCCTGGCCGGCGTCGGGAATATCCGCAGAAGGTGCGAAACTAACCGAGTGAGCGCGAATAACCTGCCTGCCGGTAGGCAAGTCAGAATATTTTGTTTTTCAACAAGGAGAAGTTAAGGGGATAGCTATGTCTGGGAGACGACAATCGTATAAAAGAAATGGTTTAAGCCGCAGACAATTTATTGGCCGTGCGGGCGTCGCTGCGGCGGTCGCAATTGCAGGGACGTCAACGAAAAGCTTTGTTGGCAAAGTGCTCGGCGCCAATGAGAGGATTGGTGTCGGCTTTATAGGGTGCGGAGGCCGAAGCCAGGGCCATCTGCAGGCGGTGCATTATCTACAAACACAGAACGCCAATGTGGAAATTGTGGCTGCGTGCGATGCGTATCGTCCGCGGATGCAAAAGGTGGCGGAGGGCTATAAGGCCAAAGGATATATGGACCATCGGGAGCTGCTGGCGGACCCGAACGTGGATGTTGTCTGTATTGCCACGCCGGACCACCACCACGGCTATCAGGCAATTGATGCGATTAAGGCAGGTAAAGACGTTCTCTGTGAGAAACCGGTAACGCACTGGCGGCAGTTTGAGCTGACCAAACGGCTGGCGGCGGAAGTAAAAAAGAGCGGCAGGGTTTTCCAGCTGGGAACGCAGGGCATGTCTGATGGTGCGTGGCATCAGATAAGGAAGCTGGTTCAGGATGGTCTGATTGGCCGGCCGATTCACGCCGAGTGCGGTTATTTTCGCGTGGGGGACTGGGGCGAAAGAGGTATGCCAATCGATGATGCCAACGTCAAGCCGGGTGCGGACTTGAATTGGGACGCCTTTCTTGGCGATGCGCCGAAGCGTCCTTTTGATGTCAGCCGTTTTTTCCGCTGGCGGATGTATGAGGACTACTCCGGCGGGCCCAGCACGGACCTGTTCCCGCATACCTTGACGCCGGTGGTGTATATGTTGGGTGTGAAGCTGCCGAAAATGGTGGTGGCGACAGGCGGCAAATTCCGCTACGAAGAACGGGAGGTGCCGGACACGTTTAATATGCTCATTGATTATCCGGAAAATGTTACTATTGCCGTGCTGGGGACACAAGGCAACGACTGTCCTGGGACAGGCAGCCGCGGCTCAGGGCAGCGGATACCTGTTGTCCGCGGATGGGACGGGACACTGACGGTGGAAGGTAATGAGATAGTGTTTATTCCCGCGGAGGGGTCGAATAAAAAGGCGCAGCGTTTTCCGATTGAGCATGGCGAAGATTTTGTCGGGTTCTGGCAAAAGTTTCTCGACTGCTGCAGGTCGCGTCAGCAGGAGACGTTAAGCTCGATGGAGCTGGCATATCACGTGCAGACAGCGCTGCAGATGGGGATGCTGGGCTTCCGCCAGGGCAGGGTTGCGAAGTTCGATGCGGTAAAAGAGGAAATCATCCTGTAAAACTGCTTTGGGTTGTGCAGCAGGTCGTGAGATATAAGACGGCAGGCGCGCTTGACACCACAAGGTAAAAGGGTTAATGTTTCTGTTTTGCCTCGTTCCATCTCTTTGGGGATGTGAGGACGCATAAAGGCAATATGAAAGGCCCTGATTATACTTGTGATGTCCGGCGCGAAAATAGCAATTGGCGGCAAAGGAGGCGTGGGAAAAACAACGCTCTGCGCGGTGTGGGCCCAATTGTTTGCAGAGGACGGTCTTGATGTTTTGGCAATAGATGCCGACCCGAATGCAAATCTGTCGTCGGCCTTTGGGATACCTTCCGAGAAAGCTCCACAGCCGCTTATCAAAATGAAAGAGTTGATTGCCCGGCGGACCGGCACGGGAAAAGAGGCGGTTGGGGCGTATTTTAGATTGAACCCTAAGGTTGCCGACCTGCCGGAGAAATATTGGCTGAAGGCAGGCAAGGTGAAAATATTAGTTGTGGGGGCCATTACCCAGGCGGGGGCGGGGTGTGCATGTCCGGAAGGAGCATTTCTGAAGGCCCTGCTTTCACATACGGTGCTGGAGAGGCAGGAGCTTGTGCTGGTGGACCTGGCCGCCGGCGTAGAATCTTTTGGCAGGGCGAGCATCGAGGGGATAGATGCGCTGATAGTGGTTGTTGAGCCGGGCGGCAGGAGCATCGAAACAGCAAATAATATAGTGCGAATGGCCGGAGAATCAGGTGTCGGGTGCATTGCTGCTATTGCCAACAAAATTATGGAAGCTGCTCAGGTTGACGTCATAAAGGCCGGCTTGAAAGATGCGGTTTTGCTTGGAAGTGTCGGGTACAGCCGGTCTGTGCAGGAAGCCGACCTGCGACGTGACGCTGTGATTGGAGCCGATGCTGAGTTTGTGGAACAATTAAGAGAAGCGAAGGGACGATTGGAAGAGATTATTTTCTCAAAGACCGGAAAGGCGGACAATTGACAACTTTGTGGATTTCTTTTAAGTAGAGGGCTGACTTCACCCGCCTTTTCGTTTGGCGGGTTCAGGAACTTTTATGGAACCGCAGAAACGCAGTACCGACAAGGCGGCGCAGCAGTTGCTATCGCAAATGGCTGACAGCGGGCAGCAGAACGCCTGGGACAGACTCGATGCGCAATTGCCGCAGTGCGGCTTTGGGAAACAGGGACTGTGCTGCCGGATTTGCACTATGGGTCCGTGCCGAATTTCCAAAAAGTCGCCGCTGGGGGTCTGCGGCGCTGATGCAGATACGATTGTGGCGCGTAATTTCCTGCGGGCCGTTGCTGCCGGCGCCAGCGCCCACAGCGACCACGGCCGCGGCGTGGCAGAGGTGTTTCTTGCGGCGGGCAGAGGCGAAGCTCCGGATTATCAATTCAGAGACACCGCCAAACTTTATAAGGTGGCGGCGGAGTTAGGGGTGGAAACCAAAGACCGTCCTGTTAGTGACGTCGCCAGGGAGATTGGTGAGATTGCGCTTGGCGAGTTTGGCAAGGCCGAAGGGACGCAGCTTATGGCCCGGCGGGCCCCCAAGCTGCGTCAGGAAATCTGGAAAAAGCTGGGCATAACGCCGCGGGCTGTTGACCGTGAGGTTGTAGAGGCGCTTCACAGGACCACAATGGGTGTGGACCAGGATTATAAGAGCATCATTATGCACGCCAGCCGCACGGCCCTTGCCGATGGCTGGGGCGGTTCTATGCTGGCTACGGAACTGCAGGATATCTTATTTGGAACGCCTTACCCGGGTCGCGGCGAGGTCAATCTCGGCGTCCTGAAGGAAGATGAAGTCAATATCATTGTGCACGGCCACGAACCGATTCTGTCGGAAATGATAGTTGCCGCATCCAGAGACAAGGCCCTGTGCCTTGAGGCGCAGAAGGTTGGTGCCAAAGGAATCAACGTAGCGGGGATTTGCTGCACGGCAAATGAGCTATTGATGCGGCACGGGGTGCCGATTGCGGGCAATTTCCTCAGCCAGGAGCTGGCCATTGCCACAGGTGCCGTGGAGCTGATGGCTGTCGATGTCCAGTGCATAATGCAGGGGCTGGCTGAAATCGCAAAGTGTTTCCACACAAGGCTGATTACCACGTCCGAGAAGGCGAGATTGGCAGGTGTGGAGCATATTGCGATGGAGGCGAAGACGGCCCTTGCCACTGCCGGAGAGATTGTCAAAATGGCAATTGGCAATTACAAGAATCGCGGACGGGTCACTATCCCTGATGAAAAGCAAAAAGCGGTGGTCGGCTTCAGTCACGAGTCTATTAACTACATACTCGGCGGGAGGTTTCGCGCGAGCTACAGGCCATTAAACGACAATATTATAAACGGTCGGATTCGCGGCATCGGAGCTATCGTCGGCTGCACGAATCCGAAGGTGCCACAGGATTTTACTCACATTACCCTGGCCGAGGAGCTGATTAAGCGGGATGTCCTGGTGGTAACAACCGGCTGTGCGACTATTGCGTGCAGCAAACGCGGCCTGACAAATCCAAAAGAGGCGCTGAAGCTGGCAGGGCCGGGACTGCGGGAAGTGTGCGAGGCGGTGGGTATGCCGCCGGTCCTTACCTGCGGCAGCTGCGTGGACAACAGCCGCCTGCTTGTGGCGTGCACGGAAATCGTCAGAGAAGGCGGACTTGGTGAGGACATATCCGAAATACCGGTGGCAGGGGCGTGCCTGGAATCAATTACCGAAAAAGCAATATCGATAGGACAGTATTTTGTCGCCAGCGGCATACTGGTCATATTCGGCGAAGAATTTCTTCCCGTCTCGGGCAGCAAAAACGTCAGCAGCTATTTGTTCGGCGGGATTGAGAAGGACCTCGGCGGGCGATGGGCGGTGGAATCCGACCCGTATAAGGCCGCTGAGATGATGATTGCGCATATCGAAAGAAAACGCGACGCCCTGGGAATCAATAAAGCCAAAGAGCGCAAGCTTTACGATATGGCGGACAGGCGGGCATTGAGTGTGGAATAAATAGAAAGGCAACAGGGTAATTTTCGATTGTCGATTTACAATTTTCGATTTGAGGTAGCAATCGAAAATCGACAATTGAAAATCGTAAATTGGTGTTCGTTTTATGTCAAAGATTATCGCGGCAGCGGCAATCCGCGGCGCTCATAAGATAGCCGGGCAGGCGGAAGATATTTTGAGGCAAACCATCCGGGAAAAAGGGAGGGACTGCCGGGTCGAGTTTCCGAATACGGGATATTATATACCCATTATTTATTCAATGACCGGCAGGGCGGTGCAGAAGCTGGCTGACTTTGAAGAGGTAATGCAGGAGATAAAGACCCTCCTGCCTCCTGCGGTTGATGACGACCTGTGGCTGCCCTATCTCGGCCAGGCCCTCGATGCCGGTATGGCGACTCTTTTCGCAGAAGAGATTATCGAGGCCTGCAAATATCTAATCGGGCCGCACCCCGTCAACGGCATCTGGCTGGGGGCGGCGGACGATGTGATATTGCGGGAACGAGGCATTCAATTTGTCGATGGCACGGCGCCGGGATTTGCAGCGGTAGTCGGCGCAGCGCCTGACGTGGAGACGGCGGTCAGGATTGCTCGCAAACTTCAGGAGAGATGTCTGTATGTATTTATGTCGGCCCACAATAACGGCGTCTCCTTTGCCGAGCAGCTTGCCGAAGGCGGCGTGCAGCTGGGGTGGGAGACAAGACTTGTGCCATTCGGCCCGGAGATTACCGCGACGATATATTCGCTCGGGTTTGCCAGCCGGGTGGCGCTTAGCTTCGGAGGCGTCCAGCCGGGCGATTTTCGGCGGAACCTGCTTTACAACAAAAACAGGGTCTTCGCCTTTGTTATGCCGCTCGGCGAGGTTACTGATGAGTGGTACGCGACGGCTGCGGGGGCAATCAATTACGGGTTCCCCGTCATAGCCGATTCGGACATTCCGCAGATACTTCCCACCGGCGTATGCACTTATGAGCACGTGGTCTCCAATGTGCCTCACGACAAGATAGTGGAAAAGGCCATCGAGGTCCGGGGGCTGAAGATAAAGGTTGCGGAGATAGCTATTCCGGTGGCAGTCAGCCCCGCATTTGAGGGCGAGCGTATTCGCAGGGAAGATATGCACTGCGAGTTCGGCGGCCAGAGGACGCCGGCGTTTGAATGGCTCACAATGAAAGACACCGATGAGGTCGAGGATGGCAGGGTGGAAGTAATCGGCCCGAACGTCGATTCGGTTGAAGCTGAGGGAAAGCTGCCGTTGGGCATTCTTATTGAAGTGGCCGGAAGAAAGATGCAGCCCGATTTCGAGCCGGTGCTTGAAAGGCAGACACATACGTTTTTGAACGAGGCACACGGCATCTGGCACATGGGCCAGCGCGACATCAACTGGCTGCGGATAAGCAAGGATGCGGCGGCAGCGGGATTGAAGCTCGAACACTTCGGAAAGCTGCTGCATGCAAAGTTCCACGAGCAATACTCAAGCATTGTAGATAAGGTTCAGGTCAGGATTTATACGGACGAGCAGCAGGTTCTCAAGCTGCGCGAGCAGGCACGCAGTGTGTTTATCGAACGTGATGCACGACTGGCGGGGATGAAGGATGAAGACGTGGAGACGTTTTACTCGTGCACGCTGTGCCAGAGTTTTGCGCCGAACCATGTATGCGTGGTCTCGCCGGAACGGCCGGGTCTGTGCGGAGCTTATAGCTGGCTTGACTGTCGAGCTTCTTATGAAATCACTCCATCGGGGCCGAACCAGCCCATCTCGAAAGGCAATTCCATTGACCCGAAGGTCGGCCAGTGGAACAGGATAAATGCTTTTGTTAAAAAGGTCAGCGGCGGAAAGATTGAGCGGATGAGTCAGTACAGTATGATTATTGACCCGATGACCTCCTGCGGCTGCTTCGAGTGCATCGCTGCGGTGCTGCCCGCGACAGGCGGCATAATGATTGTCAACAGGGAGTTCGCGGAGATGACGCCCTGCGGGATGAAGTTCTCGACACTGGCCGGGGTGGTCGGCGGCGGTCAGCAGACGCCCGGTTTCATCGGGCACTCGAAGCATTACATCGGTTCCAGGAAATTTATAGCGGCGGAGGGCGGGGTTCGCCGGATTGTGTGGATGCCGACAATGCTGAAGGAGGAAATCAAAGACGCCCTTATCAGGCGTGCAGAGGAGCTTGGGCTTGGCGGCGAGGAATTTCTTGTCAGGATTGCGGATGAAAAGACGGCCACAACGGAGGAAGAGGTGCTGGAATTTATAACGAGGGCCGGCCATCCTGTGCTAAATCTGGAGCCGATGTTCTAAAAACCTGGGGCTGCATACGGCAGCAAAGGAAAAGTATTATGGCATTGACGGGATTAGAGATATTCAAGCTTTTGCCGAAGACCAACTGTAAAAAGTGCCGTATGCCGACCTGTCTGGCTTATGCTATGGCGCTGGCCCAGAAGCGGGTCAAATTGGACGATTGTCCGTATGTTTCGCAGGAAGCCAGGGACAAGCTCGCGGCGGCTGCGGCTCCGCCGATGCGCAAGGTTGTATTCGGCAGCGGCGATAACCAGGTGCAGATGGGGCAGGAAACGGTGATGTTCCGCCACGAAGAGAAGTTCCATAATCCTGCGGTCCTGGCTGTAACGGTGTCGGATAAGCTGTCAGGAGAAGAGTTAAAGAAGCGGATTGCGTCTATAAATGCGCTGCAGTTTGAGCGGGTGGGGATGAAGGTTGGGGCCGGAGCTATTGCTATTGTTAATGACAGCGGCTCGGCGAAGAATTTTGCCGATACTTGCGAGCAGGTCCGAAACGCCGGCAATCTTGCGATTATTTTGGTGACGGAGTCGCCCGAGGCAATGGCGGCGGGGGCGGCAAAAACAAAGGGGTGTATTCCTTTGCTTGCATCGGCAAACCTGAAAACAGCGGATGCAATGGCAGGAATCGCCAAAGATAATCACTGCCCGCTTGTGGCAAAGGCGGAATCAATTGAGGCGCTTGCCGAACTTGCGGAGAAAATCAAGGCCAATGGTGTAGAGGATATTGTGCTGAACCTTGCCGGTCTGAATCCACGAGAGCAGCTCTATGGCCTTTCGAAAATTCGGGCGCTGGCCCTGAAAAAAATCTTCAGGCCGTTAGGATACCCGACTATATCCTTTGTCGGCAGCGGCAGCTCCGATGCGCAGGCTACCGTCGCTATAAGTTTGATTTGCAAGTATTCAAGCATCGTGGCGGTCGATACTGTTGAGCCGTATGCTGTTTTGCCTATGGTGACGGCAGTAATGAACATCTTTACCGACCCGCAGAAGCCCGTGCAGGTGGAGCCGAAGGTTTATGCAATCGGCGAACCCGATGCAAATTCGCCATTGATGTTCACGACGAACTTTTCATTAACGTATTACACGGTGGAATCGGACGTCGAGGCCAGCAGGGTCCCCAGTTATATCCTCGTGGTCGATACGGAAGGGACAAGTGTGCTGACGGCTTATTCGGGAGATAAGCTTAACGAAAAAACGGTGGCCGAAGCTATGGCCAGGCACGGTGTGGACCAGTTAGTCAGGCACCGAAGGTTGATAATACCCGGCTACGTGGCGGTGATGAGCGGCAAACTGGAGGAGGTAACCAACTGGGAGATTATGGTCGGGCCGCGGGAATCTTCGATGCTGCCAAAGTACCTTCAGGATGTCTGGAGGGTAAATCGATAATGTCGATTGCCGATTGTCGATTTTCGATTGCCATCTCAAATCGTAAATCGAAAATGGTTGCGGAATGGAGCGAGCAGATGTGAGCTGCAAGAAGTGTGTAGTTCGTTTTGAGCCAAGTGGGCTGAAGGCAGATGTCCCTGTGGGGACGACTGTCCTTGATGCGGCCAATAAGGCTGGAATCTATTTAAGCAGCATTTGCGGAGGGGATGGATACTGCGGCAAGTGCAAAGTCATAATCAGCGAAGGGCAGTTCAAAAGTAAATCCACCACACTGCTTAACCCGGATGAAGTTCGGGAAAACGTCGTTTTGGCCTGCCGGACCAGGGTGCTTTCTGACCTGACCGTTACCATTCCGAGATTCCATATCCTGGAGACGAGCCAGATACTTATGGACTCCAATGCCCACAGGCTCGGCAAACTGGCCGGCCAGGTGGATGCGGGCGTATTTAAGTTTGACCCGCTGGTCCGGAAGTTATATCTGGAAATGTCTCCGCCGAGCGTTCGTGACCACACCGCTGACTACGAGCGATTGCATCTGGCCATACGGGAGCGAATCGATGCGCCTATAGTGCAGACCGATTTGCATATCCTTCAGAAGCTTCCCCGAACCGTGCAAAGCTCAGACTACAAGGTGACAGTGACCATTGGCCGTCGAGGGGAAGCAGCAGAAATTGTCGAGGTTGAACCGGGCGACCGTTCCAGCAAAAACTTTGCCGTTGCCGTTGACATTGGCACAACAACCGTCGTCACTCATTTAGTTGACCTTGTTAAAGCTGTTACCATCGATACCGAGGCGACATACAATAGCCAGATAAGGTTCGGGGAGGATTATATCCGCCGGATTATTTACGCTGAGGAAAATAACGTATTCGACCGAATGCAGAATCTGCTTGTGGGCGATGTGAATAATCTGATAGCGGTCCTGGCAGAAAGGCAGAAGCTTGACCTGCAGGACATCAACGCGGTTGTATGCGCGGGCAATACGGCTATGATACATTTTCTGCTCAACTTGGACTCGACGCGCATCCGCAGAGACCCATACATTGCTTCCGCCGGTTTTATTCCTCCGATTCGCGCCGCCGAGGCAGGCATCCAGATTAATAGGCAGGGTTTGTTGTACTGCCTGCCGAGCGTGGCTGCTTATGTAGGCGGTGACATAGTAGCGGGCGTATTGACGACGCGAATTTACACGCGAAAAGGCATTTCACTTTTCGCTGACATCGGGACAAACGGCGAGGTGGTCCTCGGCAATCACGATTGGCTGGTCTGCGCTTCAAGTTCGGCAGGTCCTGCGTTTGAGGGCAGCGGCATCAAAAATGGTATGAGGGCGGGGGCAGGGGCAATTGAGAAATTGGCCGTTCTCGATGATGGGTCTATCGAATTCAAGACTATCGGCGGCGGTCGGCCAATCGGTCTTTGCGGGTCGGGGCTGTTAGATGCGCTCGCTGAGCTGTTCAGGACGGGCATCATAGACCGCACAGGACGATTTACGACCGATGGCCGGCACCGGATGACGGAAGGCGAAGACAGTCTGCAGTTCCGGTTGGTGCAGGGTGGTGACGGCTTCGAGGAAATAATAATTACCCAGCCGGACATCGACAATCTGGTGCGTTCCAAGGCAGGCGTCTTCGCAGCCATCAGGGTATTGATGGAATCGACGCAGACAAAGACAGAAGATTTGGAGGGGGTTTATCTGGCGGGGGGCTTCGGAAACTTTCTGGATGTTAGGCACGCCGTTGCCGTCGGGATGCTGCCTGATGTGCCGCCGGAGAAGATTCACTTCGTGGGAAACACATCGATTGCAGGGGCAAAGACGGTTTTGCTCAGCCACAAAGCTATGAAGGCAGCGGAAAAAATCGCCCACAGCATGACGTATTTTGACCTGATGACTCATTCCGGATATATGGACGAATTTATAAGGGCGTGTTTCCTGCCTCACACGGATTTGTTGTTGTTCCCATCGGTGAAGTTTCCCGCAGAAAAGGTTTAATAAGACTCGTGTCGGACAAGGGTTTCAATGGCTATGACAATTGCTATAAGTGGAAAAGGCGGGGCAGGCAAGACAACCCTTGCCGCAATGATTGTCAGACTGCTGCTGGAGCGGGCGGATAAACGGTCGGGGGGGGCTATACTTGCGGTGGATGCCGACCCGAACTCCTGCCTGGGTTTGATGTTGGGCGTCCAGCCGGGCGGGACTATTGCGGATATTCGTGAAGATGCGCGGGCGAATGCGCCCGGTAACAGCGGTATGGACCGGCTGCGTTCGCTCGAATACGGTATCCAGCAGGCGGTAACCGAGGCCGATGGATTTGATTTGCTCGTTATGGGCCGGCCGGAAGGCCCGGGCTGCTACTGTGCGGTAAATAATATGCTGCGAAAGTTTCTGGATGAAATAAGCTCGCGGTATCAGTTTGTAATTATAGATAATGAGGCGGGTATGGAGCACCTGTCCCGCAGGACTACTAATAATGTTGACGTATTGTGCATTGCAGCGGAGCCAAGCTCTCCTGGAATAGCAACCGCCCGGAGGATTTTTGAGCTTGCAGGAAAATTGCCCGTATCCATCGGAAAAATCGGCGTTATATGGAACAGGGTCGATGACGCCGGCAATCGCGAGCTGCAATTAGAAGGCGTGGAGACCTTCGGGCTTGTGCCTGAAGATGCTGCGGTCTTTGAGGCGGCAATGCAGGGCAAAACAATTTTCGACATCAGGGACGACAGCCCGGCATTTTCAGCGGTGTCCGGGATACTTAAGCACAAATTGGTTCTAAAGGGCACACGCGCTGCCGTAACAGGAGAATTGGCCGCCGAAACGAAGAAAAATTCAAATATCAAGATGTAAGATACCGGCCTGCCAAAATTGGTAGGACCGAATTTTTTGTCCTTTCAAACTTTTGCTTGTCATTTTGGCTTTTAGATTTTAAGCTTTGACTTCTTTCGCCCCCGCTCTTGCTTCGCAAGAAGCTGCGGGGGTAATACAAAAAGGCACAGTAGTAATTTGAAATCATAAACTGGAGAGCTGGAGATGCCGGTTCCTGATGTTACGGAAAGTTATATAAGCTCGGTAAACCGCGTTACGCTTGGAGCGACCGAACAAAATGGCGGCACGCGAAGCTCAACAATAACCGTAGGCGGTGCACGCAACGTGGTCTATGGCGGCTCCGGCAAAGATGCGGGTGAGAAGCCGGTTATCGCTATGGATATTCTTGACGGCAGACCGCAGGATTGGCCGGACATTCTCGCCGAACCATATAAGGACGTCCTCGATAGTCCGGGCGACTGGGCAAAAAAATGCGTCGAGGAATTCGGTGCCGAGCTGATTTGTGTAAAATTTAACGGCATTCATCCTGATAAAGGAGACAAGGATGCCGCTCACGCCGTCAAGGTTATTGAAGAAGTGCTGAAGGCGGTGGGTGTGCCTCTTGTTTTGTGGGGCTGCGGCAATGACCAGAAGGACAACCAGGTTATGCCGAAGGTAAGCCAGGCGGCGAAGGGCGAGAACTGTCTTATCGGGACGGCTACTCAGGACAATTACAAATCACTCACTGCCGTCGCTCTGGCCGACGGGCATCACCTTATAACTGAGGCGCCTCTGGACATTAATATCGCCAAGCAGGTCAACATTCTGGTTTCCGATATGGGTTTTCCGCTTGAACGAATAGTAACATATCAAGCTACAGGCGCGCTGGGATACGGGATAGAGTACGCGTATTCGATTCAGGAACGTCAGCGGCTGGCGGCGCTTGGCGGTGACAAGATGATGGCGATGCCTGTCATCTGCGATGTGGGCTGCGAATCCTGGCGGGCCAAAGAGGCCAGGCTCGCGGATGCACCGGGCTGGGGGGCGGTCGGCGACCGTGGGCCGATGTGGGAGGCCGCCACCGCTATCTGTCTGTTGCAGGCAGGAGTTGATATAATCCGTATGTGTCATCCGAGGGCGGCGGCTGCCGTTAAGAATTTCATAGCACAGATTTGGGCGGATTAGAAATGAAGGGCGGGTGACAGTTTTGGGCTCCCGAATTCGCAAATGCAGGAAAGGGATTTAATATGATAATAATTGGCGAACGCATTAACGGGACGTTTACCAACGTCAGGCAGGCCATTGCAGAGAAGGACAAAAAGGTCATTCAGGAGCTTGCCCGGCAGCAGACCGATGCGGGGGCTGTGTATCTGGATGTGAATATTGGAACCGCTGCAGCGGACCAGGAAGGGGCAATGCAGTGGCTGGTTGAAACTATCCAGGCATCCTGCGACACCCCGTTATGTCTTGACTCGCAAAAGCTGGCGGTCATAAAGGCGGGATTAAAGGTCATTAACGCTGCGAATGGGGTCATTTTGAATTCCACGCCGTTAAATAAAAAAAGCGATGAAGAGATATTGTTCAAATACATCGCGATGGCGCAGGAGGCCGGCGCAAAGGCAGGTATCATTGCTCTTACGATGGACAAAAACGGCGTGCCTCAGGACGTCGATACCCGCGTGGCCATAGCGGCTGAAATCGTATCGAAGGCGGCGGAAAAGGGTTTTGACACGCAGCGGCTTTTTATCGACCCGATAGTTTTGCCGGTCAAGGTGCCAAACGCACAGGTCCAGCCCGGCAGTATCCTGGCCGCGATGGACCAGATAAGATACCTTTCCGACCCGCCGCCGCATATAACGATAGGCCTGTCGAATCTTTCGCAGGGCGCGACGGAAAGAAGCCTGATAAACCGCGTGTTCCTCGCTATGGCGATTTCACATGGCCTGGATTCGGCGATTCTTGATGTGCTGGACGAAAACTTGATGAACGAGCTGGCGACGGCTGAAATGCTGATGAACAAACAGATATATTCGGACTCGTTTTTAAGGGTGTATAAAACGGCCAACAGATAATGGCCGGCATTCTTCAGGCGGATTTTATCCGCCGCCAGGTCCTGGCGGATTCAGCACGATGCCTCCGCAAAAGAGGGGACAAAAATTATGGCAGCACAAATCATAAATGGCAAACAAATAGCCGCCGAGATGCGGGAGGAGCTGAAAGCGGAAGTGGCCGGACTAAAAGAGAAGGGCATTGTCCCCGGCCTGGGGGTTATTCTGGTCGGCGATGACCCCGCTTCGGTGTCGTATGTTACGGCCAAGGGGCGTGCCTGCCGGGAGGCAGGGATTTATTCTGATGATAATCGTCTGCCCGCCAGCGTCTCACAGCAAAAATTGCTGGCAATAATCAAAAAGATGAACAAAGACCCGAAAATCCACGGCATTTTGGTTCAGTTGCCGCTGCCGAAGGGCCTTAATGAGGCAGAGGTCCTTGAGGCAATCGACCCAAATAAGGATGTCGATGGCTTTCACCCTGTGAACGTGGGAAAAATGGTGGCGGGGGCGAAGGCGTTTTTGCCCTGCACGCCGCACGGGGTTGTCCAACTGCTCATCCGCAGCGGCGTAAAGATTGAAGGCGCCCACGTGGTAATTGTCGGGCGAAGCAATATCGTGGGTAAGCCCTTGGCAAATATGCTCATTCAGAAAAGCGCAACGGGCAACGCTACTGTTACGGTCTGCCATACACGCACGAGGGACCTTGCGCATCACACTCGCCAGGCTGATATCCTCATCGCTGCCGCCGGCCGGCCGAATACTATCACTGCGGATATGATAAAAGATGGTGCGGTGGTGATTGACGTGGGCGTCAACCGCGTCGGGGATGCGGCGAAAAAGCAGGGTTATCGCCTTGTCGGTGACGTTGACTTTGAGGCGGTGAAGGAGAAGGCGTCACTCATCACGCCAGTGCCGGGCGGGGTGGGGCCGATGACGATAGCTATGCTGCTCTATAACACGGTCGAATCGGCAAAAAGGGCCGCCGGCATCAAGCCATAAAGTAACACTTGCCAACAATCGACACTTGTCCGCCGGAGGCGGAATCGGCAATCTAAAATCGACGGGTGTCCCCAGATTTCTTCCTGAACCGAGCAACTCGCGGTGAAGGTCGGCTGGATGAAGTGGTTAAACGTTTATATATTCAGCTTTTTTATTATTGTATCCCAATCTGCAATCGCTTTCTTAGCAATTTGAACGGCATCATCTTCTGAACCGTCTTTAGTTGCAATGGTGTAAAAATATTCAGATCGACATTCACCATCTGTATGGGATTCACCCGTTTTCGAATTTAAATGCAAAGGCAAACACGGTACATGAACTGTAACGCTTTTTTTCGTATTTTTTGCATCCAGACACTTTGGATCCTTTAGATGCTCTGGAGTTAATTTGGAATGTTTGCTTCGATTTGCTAAATCTGCTGCAATCCTAATAGATTTATATTTATATTTTCTTGCTTCTTTTTCTATTTTACCTCTAATATTTTGAGGGATAGTTAAATCATTTTTGATCCAATCTTTTAAGTGCCAGCAATTTTGAAAGAAAGCCCAAAGATCGTCTTCGTAATCAATCTGTGAACGATTTTGATTAGTTAATCTAGAAAAAAATCTTCCTACTCGATCATATTGTTGTTTGTATTCATTCATGTTTTTCGTTTAACAATGATTATACAGTCTGTATAAAACGCCTCAAAGCCCATCGACCTGGCTATGCAACCAGGCCTTTCGATTCCACGATAATATCAAAATTTTCCTTGAATCACAATAATGTTTTAATGGCCAAACTTAATCCGCCGGAGGTGGATAAATCCGCCAGAGGCGGATAAACTCCAGAGCATAAAAAAAAGGGGAACAGGATATCGGGGAATCAGGAAAACAGGGAGACAGCAAATGACAGAAGACCAAAGACAGAAGAGGACGGGCTGCGGACTCAGGGGGTCTCTACGGTAAAACTACCCGTCATATTTTCCAACGACAAGGCAGGAATTGTGTCCGCCGAAGCCGAATGAATTGCTCATCGCGATATTGACCTTCGCCTCGCGTCCCTCTTTCGGCACATAGTCCATCCTGGGGTCGCACCGCTCATCCTGGTTCTCTAAGTTGATGGTAGGGGGGATGGCTGACTGGTTAATCGCCTTTACGCATAAGATAAGCTCGACCGCACCGCTTGCCCCGAGCAAATGCCCGAGACTGCTTTTCGTTGAGCTGACCGGCACCTTGTATGCATAATCGCCAAACACGGATTTAATAGCCATGCTCTCGGCTATATCGTTTAGCTCCGTCCCCGTCCCGTGTGCGTTGATATAGCCGACCTTCTCCGGCTCCACTCCCGCATCTACCAGGGCCAGCTTCATCGCCATAGCCGCACCGTTTCCATCCGGCAGGGGGGCTGTAATATGGTAGCCATCATCGGTTGCACTGTAGCCCAAAAGCTCGGCATATATACGTGCGCCGCGTTTTTTTGCGTGTTTCTCCTCCTCCATAACCACAATGCCCGCCCCCTCGGCCAGGACAAATCCGTCCCTGTCTTTATCAAATGGCCTCGACGCCCCCTGCGGGTTGTCATTTCGGGTGCTAAGCGACCTCGCTGCACAAAATGACGCCAGCCCAATCGGCGTAAGGGCCGCCTCGGAGCCGCCGGTTATCATAACATCGCTGTGTCCGCTCACTATATTAGAAAAGGCCTCGCCAATAGCGTGATTGCCGGAAGCACACGCGCTTGAAACGCAAAAATTCGGTCCTTTCAGCCCGTATCGAATCGCGATATTACCGCTGCCGGCGTTGGCCATAAGTCGCGGCACACAGAAAGGCGAAACCTTGCACGGCCCCTTCTTCAGAAGCCGTATGTGCTGCTCCTCGATTTCCTTAATCCCCCCAATCCCCGTCCCGATTATCGCCCCCACGCGATACGGGTCTTCTTTCGAAAAATCCAGTCCGCTGTCCTTAATTGCCTGTATCGCCGCTGCAATAGCAAACTGGCTGAAGCGGTCCATCCGTTTGCCTTCCCGCTGGTCTGTATATCTGGTAACGTCAAAAGTTCTTATCTCTCCGCCGAACTTGACCGGATACGCGCTGGTGTCGAACGATTCTATCGGGGAAACTCCGCTCTTACCCTCGCACAGGGCGGTGAAAAGCCCCTCAACGGATTCACCTAAGGCCGTCACGCAGCCCAGGCCCGTGATAACAACTCGTCGCTTATCCATTGGACTTGTTCGCTACTGTTTGTTCTTGGATTGCATGGCGTTGACGATGTAAGTAATCGCAGCGCCGACCGTCTGGATTTTTTCCGCTTCCTCATCAGGAATACTCATATCGAACTCGTCCTCAAATTCCATCACAAGCTCGACGGTGTCCAACGAGTCGGCATTCAAATCGTTGATAAATGAGGTCTCTCGCGTTATTTCAGTCTTATCTACGCCCATTTGCTCGCTTATTATATCGAACACCTTGTTTTCTATTGCCTGAACATCCACTTCATCAACACTCACTTGTCTATCCTCCCTAATCCAAATTTGAACTTGTTTCCTTGTCCTGAAATCCATCTCTGATAACATTTGCCGCCGGTATAAACGCCCTGACCAACCCAACAAATCCGCCCAAGGCATACGCCATAACTCATTGAAGAACAAAGCCTTAGATGCTGCCGCCGCACCAGGATTCCACCACAACTCAAAACTAATAACTCATAACTATAAACTATTGAGTGCCGGTATATTACCCGCTAATCCGCAAATCTACAAACATTTTTTTATTTTTTTACATCGCCATTCCGCCGTCAACGCACAGCACCTGTCCGGTAATATAGCCCGCATCGTCACTCGCCAAAAATGCGACCGCCCTGGCCACGTCCTCAACCGTGCCAAACCGTTTGACAGGAATCACTTGCATCGCCCCATCCTTGACTGCCTGCGGAAGCACCTCCGTCATTTCCGTCATTATAAAGCCCGGTGCAATACAGTTTGCCGTGATATTCTTTTTGCCAAGCTCTCTCGCCACCGATTTTGTCATGCCGATAAGACCGGCCTTGCTCGCTGCGTAATTGCTTGAGCCTGCCTGCCCCATCACGCCCGCAACGGAGCTTATGTTTACTATTCGCCCGAACTTATTGCGGACCATAGACCGAGATGCGGTTATCGTCGCCATAAAGGCAGCACGCAGATTTACGTTGATGACCTTATCAAAATCCTCTTCATTCATCTGCATCATCAGCTTGTCGCGGGTGATTCCTGCGTTGTTCACCAGAATTCCAATCCCGTTATGTTCCGTGGCAAGCCCTTCAAGTGTCTCCGTAAGTCTGGCGGTATCGGTAATATCCACGCATCTGGTTACGACCGTCAGCCCCGCCTGTTTGACGATATTCTCAAGCTCGGTAAGCTGCTCGGCGTTAATATCCAGTCCCGCAACAATCCGCCCCTGCCTTAGTAGTTCAAGAACGATTGCCCTTCCTATTCCCCTTGCAGCGCCGGTTACGACAGCTAATCTCTTTTCCGACATTTCCTTACGGTCTCCGTAAAAACCAAACCTAATCAGAAACACTAAAACCGCCTACCATAATGATTAGGAGGAGTATATCGGGTTCACGGCTTGCTGCAAGGAAAAAGATGAAAGCGCGGCCAGAAGCAGGTTTTTTGCTTTTGTTTGTCGGATTTTGGGGGTAGAATTGTAAAACAAGAAAAAAGAGGAATTACAGAAAAATTATGAAAAACTGTAATGTCCTTAGTTTTCTCCAAAAGTTAAAATATTATGAATACAAAAAATAATAATCCTATCATAGCCAAAGATGATAAATCCAGATGGGAGATGGCACCGTTCCATTGGTTTATGGAAGAAACTAAGCGACTCGACCAGCTTCTTTCTCTTTCAATGCGAGGCATTTCTATGTTGCAATCTGCCCCCAAAATGGTTGAAGCACTCGCAGCCGTGGATAGGTATAAAGGGAAAAAGGATAATCCCAATCATTTAACCGAAATGAAAAATGCTCAAGAGATGGCTGACCTCGCGAATAATGAGGTTAGAGAAAATTTCCCACTCTTGCACGCTAATAACTTGGTAGCAATATGGTCATTATTGGAATCCGTAATACGCACCTTTGTTGCCGCATGGATTGCTAACAACCCCAAAGCAATGACTATGATCACTATTAGCAAGATTAAAGTTCGGCTTGGAGAGTATCACTATATTCCGGATGCGGACAAACCTCTATACATTGCCGAACTCCTCGAAGAAGAGATTCGTGCAAATCTAAGAGATGGAGTTAATAGGTTTGAAGCAATGTTAGAGCCATTTGGGCTTAACAGGGAAGTTCCCGAAGAAATAAAGAAAGGTGTCTTCGAATTGGGGCAAATCCGGAATGTACTCGTTCATCGCGGTGGCTATGCTGATAGAACTCTTATTGATGCGTGTCCATGGCTCCCTTTCAAAGTCGGCGAGAAAATTAAAATATCCAGAGATATCTATTCGCGATGTTTCGGCGCAGCACATGGCTATATCCTTGAATTAATTATCCGGATAGCTGCGACGTTCGGTTGTGACTTATCCAGATTTAGAACACGACACAAACACACTCATCACAAAAAGACAAAGGTCATATCATCTCGGAAACATTCTTCATAATCATGTTTGCCTTAAGCATTTTCGAAGGGGCGATACCGGACTTGTCTGCCGAAACTATATTTTGCAGACCCCGCTTCGTTCCAAAACTCCACATGGCAGACAAGTGTCGATTGACGATTTATTCGTGGTGCGTGGTGCGGAAAAGAGAATTGGTGTGCGGACTTCGACGAGCTCAGTCGAGTCGAGCACACCCTACATTTTTTTGCGGGAATAACAACGAGATTTTCGATTCACGATTGTTAATTGACGATTTAGAAGTAGGGATTGTGAATTTGGGATTTCAGATTGCGGATTATAAGAATAGAGCCTTCGATTGTTCGACTGTACTCACCGCAGGCAAGCTTAGGGTGACAGATTTGAGATAGTTTCCAAGCTGCTTATGTTGATAATGTTTGCTTTTCTGTTGATTCTTTTCATAAGGCCGGTCAAAACCCTCCCCGGCCCAATCTCATAAAACTGCTCGACGCCATCGGCTATAAGCCGCTCCATACATTTTTGCCAGAGAATCGCCGAGGTCAACTGCTTTACCAGCCCTTGTGCAATTTTCTCAGCGCTCGCGTAATATCCGGCATCGATATTGGCAATTACCTTGACATCGCCCGGCTCCGCAATCTTGCATTTTGATAATGCCTCAGCAAGAATCTCTGCTGCGCTTGCCATCATTTCCGTATGAAAAGCCCCGGCAACCTCCAGCCGTATGGCCTTCATCGCGCCGTATTTTGCCGCTAATTTTTCCGCCCGCTCACAGGCGGTTTTGCTGCCGCTTATGACAATCTGGCCGGGGCAGTTAAAATTAACCGGTTCGACAAACTCACGGCAGGCAGGCACTAAAAGCTCTCCTTCGCCAGCCTCGGCACAAAGCGCACGCACCTTTTCCTCATCAAGCCCGATTATGCTGACCATTGACCCCTCCGTTGCATCCGCCGCCTCCTGCATTGCCTGCCCGCGCTTCCGCACGAGGATAAGCGCATCTTCAAAACCAATCACACCCGCGGCATAAAGTGCGGTATATTCGCCTAAACTAAGTCCCGCCGTCACATCCGGCTGTAGCTTGCTTGTGGTTCGCAGGACCTCCAGTATCGCCGCCGATGTTGTGAAAATCGCAGGCTGTGAAATCGCCGTGGCATTCAACTGCTCAGCAGGGCCCTCGAAGCAGATTTTCCTCAAGTCAAATCCGAGGACACCGTTTGCCTTCTCGAAGACCTCCGCTGCAGCAGGATATGCCTTCGCAATATCCGCCCCCATCCCCACAGCTTGAGCGCCCTGACCGGGAAATAAAAAAGCAACCGGCTTTGCCTTTTTGTCCGACATCCATCTCTTCTCGATTTATTATTTTCAATCTATTTACTATTGTCCGCCCGAGCATCGAGTAATCACAACTCAATTACATTTGCCCCCCAGGTCAGCCCTGCGCCAAATGACACGAAAATAATAATGTCGCCTCGCTTGATTTTCCCTTTCCTTGCGCACTCATCGAAGGCGATAGGCACCGATGCCGACGATGTATTGCCGTATTCCGCAATATTCACGAACATCTTTTCATCAGGCAGGTTCAGCCGCTTCGCCGCCGACTCGATAATCCTCGCATTCATTTGATGCGGAATAACCATCTTGACATCATCAATGCTCAAACCACAGTGCTCCAAACAGTCTGTAACCGACTCAACTATCTGCCGAACAGCCTGCTGATAGACTTCTCTACCCTTAACTTGCATATAGATTTTCTTGGGGTCGTCCAGCTTTTTGCAGGCAGGGTGCCGCGAACCATACGCCTCGCAGCGCAGCGGTTCCCAGCAATCACCATCCGAACCCATAGTGCTGTATATAATACCACGCCGCTTGGGGTCTTCACTTCGCTCAAGCACAACCGCCCCTGCACCGTCTCCGAAAAGAACACAGCTTGCCCGCTCTGTCCAGTCGGTAATTTTGGTCAGCGTTTCAGCGCCTATCAAAAGCGCTTTTTTGACTCTGCCGGTCTCGATGAATTGCTGGACAATATATACGCCGTAAATAAATCCGCTGCAGGCGGCGGCTAAATCAAACACCCACGCCTTCTTTGCCTGCAGAGCGCTCTGCACGAAGCACGCCGTTGAAGGGAAGACCATCTCCGGCGTAATGGTCGTCACAATAATAAGGTCCAGGTCCCTGGCGTCAACTTTCGCCTTCGCTAAAGCCCTTTTGCCCGCCTCAATCGCCAGAAGCGCCGTGCTCTCCTGCTCCGTGGTGACATGTCTGACCTTGATGCCGGTCCGCGTCTCAATCCACTCTTCCGTCGTGTCAACCATTTTTGACAGGTCGGCGTTGGTGACTATCTTTGCCGGCGCATAAGAACCGTGACCGCTGATTACCGCACGGCAGGGGGGAATCCATTCGCTATTCGGTTTGTCCATCAACCATCCTTACGGAAGTTTCCGACAGGTATTCGGCAATCTTGTCGTTTATCTTTTCGATGTAGTATCTTTTGGACGTCAAAATTGCGTTTCTTATCGTCCTGCTCTCGCTTGCACCGTGACAGATTAGCGCATTGCCGTTGACTCCTAACAGCGGCGCTCCGCCGTATTCGTTGTAGTCGTATTTTCTGTAAATACTTGTTATTACCGGCTTAAACTCCATAGCAAGCGCGGCCTTCTCCTCCATCATCTCGTACCTTATCGCCTTAAACAGCCCATCCACAAGACCTTCGGTCAGCTTCAAAATCACGTTGCCCACAAACCCATCGCAGACCGCAACGTCGCAGATGCCCTTGAAGATGTCTCTTCCCTCGATGTTGCCGACAAAATTCATCTTCGCATCGGACTTCATCAGCATACGGGTCTTTTTGACCACCTCGTTGCCCTTCGCATCCTCCTGCCCGATGCTCATAATTCCCACTCTCGGATTCTCAATCCCCAGCAGATGCTTCGAATAGACGCCGCCCATTACGCCGTATTGGTAAAGATGTATGGGCTTGCAGGCAATATTCGCCCCCACGTCGCATATCGTTACCGGCCCCTCAAACGTGGGAAACACCACCGCTATCCCCGGCCGAATGACCCCGGGCAGATTCCTCATCCTCATCTGGAAAGCCGCCACACACGCACCCGTGTTGCCTGCCGAAATAACGGAGTCCGCCTGGCCTCTTTTGGCCAATTTGGACAGGACACCGATTGAGCTTTTCGGTTTTTTTCGCAGACTTTCTACCGGCGGCTCATCCATACCGATAACTTCCGGAGCATCGACCATCTTCACCGCAGCTTTTGTCGGTTTCAAAGCCGACAGTCTCGGCCCAAGCACATCCCGCGGCCCGACAAGTATCACCTCGTCGTTTTCATCAAGAATATCAGCCGCTTCTATCGCGCCATTGACAATCGCATCGGGTGCGTTATCGCCTCCCATTGCGTCAATTGCAATTCGCATCCTACTGGCTTTCCTTCTTGGCGATTTTCAGTGTGATTTTCGAATTGACATAACCGCAGTTTTCACACGCCGCATGCGGCAGCTTTGGCTGCCCGCATTTCTTGCAGATTGAGTAGTTTACAGGTTTTATCCTGTTGTGACTGCGCCGCGTGCGGCTCCGGCATTTGCTTGTCTTTTTTGCTGGTAGCATTCTCTATTACCCCAAACAGTTTTCAAAACACCTGTCATTAAAGAATTGCTTAAATAGTTAAACACCACCCTTTTGTCAAGTGAAATTTGGCCCAACTGGGCCGCTGCCCATAGAACCCTTCCACTTTTGCGTGAAAATCCTGTTTTGTCCGACATTGCCCGGCCCATCTTGCCCAATCTGATGTCCCAAAATCTTATGAAAAATGCTAATTTCCCTTGCAAAACCGCTTCTCCCCTATTACAATGAAAGTGACTTCAAGTTAAGTTAAGGAGGCTTGAAAAAAGTGCTCTGGCCTTAATTCTTAGCCGCACAAGCGCTTTTGTGACCATATCTTTTGAATGGCAGGAAAATGAATCGGCTAACAATCTCAATCACGGCCTATGCAGGCAAATCCTGCTTTGGCAAGCCGCCCTGCGAAACTATTGTTGCCGGTGACATAAACGGCGACTGCAACGTAAATTTCAAAGATTTTGCAATTATGACTGCCTACTGGTTGGAAGATAATCGTCTATAATAATGGCAGAATGTATATGTCCGCCGGCTCTGGCGGCCCAACTTTTAAGGAAAGGACTAAAAAATGTCTAAGACAATGACCGCAGGTATCCAGCTCGTCGTCTCTGTAATCATCCTTACATTTATCCCGACAGCCGCGACAGGTGTCATTTATGTCGATGATACTGCCGTTGGCGCCAACGACGGCTCATCCTGGACCAATGCCTATATATACCTCCAGGATGCCCTCGCAGCCGCCTCTGCCGGCGATGAAATCCGCGTCGCACAGGGAACTTACAAACCCGACAAAGGCGGAGGAATAACCCCCGGCGACCGCGCAGCGAGCTTCCATCTGACTAATGGTCTAACAATAAAAGGCGGCTATGCCGGCTTCAATGCGCCCGATCCGGATGCAAGAGACATCCGCAATTACGAGACAATTCTCAGCGGCGACATTGCCGGCAACGACATCGAAGTTGCCGACCCTGCTGAACTGCTTGCCGAACCCACTCGCAAAGAAAACAGCTACAATGTCGTCAATGCAAGTGGTTGTGACAGAACAACCTTGCTTGAGGGCTTCACTATTACCGGCGGAAACGCCAACTCTGTGATATTAAGCGGCGGCGGCATCATTAACGGAAAACCTACGGTCATCCTCTGCAAGATTATTGCTAACTCCGCCGCCTCCAGCGGCGGCGGGATATATTTCGACCACACTGCCCATGCCCCGGGAGCTTTGCTGAAAGATAGTACAGTCAGCCACAATGCAGCTAACTCTGGTGGAGGCATTTACAATTGTGCGGAGATAATCAACTGTGTTATCAGTGGTAATTCGGCAATCGATGGTTACGCCGGTGGAATATATTTAGGTTCCGACTGTGAAACTTCAATAACCGACTGTATTATCAGCAATAATTCAGCCGCCGAGAATGCCGGTGGCGTATTTGTCAGCTTCAGTGACAGCGAAGTTATTTTCGCACGTTGTTCATTTACCGGCAACTCGGCAAGATATAAAGGAGGTGCAATCTATTCCGATGGCTGCACCTGCGGAAGCTATTCGACGTTCTATCAGTGTAAATTCATCGCCAATAGCGCTGCAGGCAACGGCGGTGCAATATGCGATTATGGATTCACCGACATGCAATTATATAGCTGCCTGCTTGTAGGAAACAGCTCAGGTGGAAACGGCGGTGCATTGTGCGATGAATACGATGGCGGCAGCGCATTGATTAACTGCACCGTATCCAACAATACCGCAGCAGGCCAGGGCGGTGCTATTTGTTACGATAATTATTCATATAAAGGCCGGCGTTTGGCCAACACAATTATCTGGGCCAACTCCGACAAAAATGGGCAAACACACCAGTACTCACAAATTTGTTTCATCGATGTAAGCGAAGTGCAAGATGTTACTAATTGCTGTATCCAGGTCATTCCCCCTGAAATCGAAGGGCGGGGTAACATAACCTCCAATCCGCTCTTTGCAGATATTGATGGGCCGGATAATATCCCCGGCAACGAAGATGACAACCTCCATCTGCTTGAGGGTTCTGGCTGTATTGATACAGGCCATAATGAATATGTGCTGCTGCAGTTAACCGACCTCGATGGCAAGCGGCGCATTATAAACGGCACCGTTGACAGAGGCGCCTACGAATATGGACGTGAGCCACCGCGAATTATCTACGTTGATGACAGTGCCACCGGAGCCGACAACGGCACATCATGGAAAGATGCTTTCAAGTATCTTCAGACAGGAATCCTAGCTGCATCGAGCGGCTATGAAATCCGTGTTGCTGGGGGGATTTATAAGCCCAACGTCGGAGTTATTGACGATGATACACCTGACGAGAGGACGTTAACGTTCCAGCTTAAAAACGGCGTAACGATAAAAGGCGGCTACGCCGGCTTTGGCACTCCAAATCCTGACGCCAGGGATATTGAAAAATTCAGAACTATACTCAGCGGCGACCTTGCAGGCAACGATACCAACATAAATGACCCTGAGAATCTGGGTCGGGAGCCAACCCGAGGTGAGAACAGTTACCGTGTAGTCACCGGCATCAGGACGGATACGACGGCTGTGCTCGACGGGTTTGTTATCACTGGCGGCAATGCGAACTACTCTGATTTCTCCTTGTGCAACGGCGCCGGTATGTACAACAACTACAGCAGTCCCACCGTAATCAACTGCACATTCGTCGGCAACTTCGCCGGCAACGATGACGGCGGCGGACTGGGAGGCGGGATGTATAATTACAACGGCAGTCCCACACTGACCAATTGCAGATTCATACAAAACTGCGCTATCGCACTCGACGGCGGCGAAGGCTCAGGCGGGGGCATGGGTAACTGGCTCAGCAACCCGACTTTGACTAACTGTATCTTTACCGGCAACATTGCCGGTCGCGACGGCGGGGGAATGTGGAGCTACGAGAGCAATCCGGTGCTTGTCAACTGCCTTTTCAGCAGCAACCTGGCGAGAGAGGGCGGCAGCGGCTCTTATGGCGGGGGAATGTGGAACTACGACGGAAGCGCATCGCTTATCAACTGCACGTTTGCCGGCAACACAGCCAGGTCATCACAGATTGGTCAGGCAGGCGGAGGAATCTATGCCGAATACCTCACGGAACTGACATTGACTAATTGCATCCTCTGGGGCAACATCAGCGATGGCGTGGCAGAGGAGACAGCCCAAATCTGCGTTAGGAATGGAACAGTGGGTATTAACTACTGTTGTGTCCAGGGCTGGACAGGTCAGCTTGGCGGCGTCGGCAATATCGGCGATAACCCGCTATTTGTTGACTCAGGTCACGGCGACTGTCATTTACAGCCGGACTCACCCTGCATCGACACGGGTGACAATTCTGCTGTTCCTCCATCGGTGAAGACGGACCTCGATGGCAATCCTCGCATTATGGGCGGTGCCGTCGATATGGGTGCATACGAACTAAAACCGTCGCGTATCATATACGTTGATGATGGTGCCGAAGGTGCCAATGACGGCTCAAGCTGGACCAACGCATATAACTTTTTGCAAGATGCCCTCGCTGCCGCCACCGGTGGCGCCGAAATCCGCGTCGCCCAGGGCGCATACAAGCCTGACCAGGGGGTCGGAAAAATCCGCGGCGATAGAACGGCCACGTTTCAGCTCAAAAATAGCATAACTATTAAGGGCGGCTATGCCGGGTTTGGTGAGCCAGCCCCAAACGCCCGAGATTTTGTCGCGTATGAGACAATCCTCAGTGGCGATATCGGCACCGTGGCAGACTTTTCAGACAATAGTTATCATATCGTTCAGGGTGGTGATAAC
>Ga0315291_10000786_pt1 | contig 42279 bp, 40 predicted proteins | sample YL17G12_20_MG_FD_203070 | JGI IMG/M metagenome (GOLD analysis project Ga0315291, IMG submission 203070) | Sediment microbial communities from Yellowstone Lake, YNP, Wyoming, USA - YL17G12_20 | ecosystem: Environmental > Aquatic > Freshwater > Lake > Sediment | place: USA: Wyoming | collected...
CGGTGAAGACGCTCTGCGGTTCCTGGAGGGCGTCCTCGCCGCCGAACTCGAGTCCCGCGAGCTACGCCGCTACCAGCGGAACCTCCGAGCCGCCCGGTTCCCGGTCATCAAGGAACTGGGCGCCTTCGACTTCTCGGCCGTTCCCGGTCTGCCGAAAGCCAGGGTCGAGGAACTGGCCACCGGCCGTTTCGTCAGCGCCCACGAGTGTGTGATCCTGGTCGGCAATCCCGGCACGGGGAAGACTCACGTTCTAATCGGCCTGGGGATGGAGGCCATTCGCCAGAGCTTCCGGGTCCGGTTCGTCACGGCCGGCGCCCTCGTGAACGAGTTGCTGCTCGCCCGGGCTGAACTGCGCGTCCCGAAGCTCCTGAGGTTCTACGGGTCATTCGACCTGGTGCTCGTCGACGAGCTCGGCTACGTGCCCTTCAACCGCGAGGCGGCCCAGCTCCTGTTCGAGTTCTTCTCCGACCGCTACGAGACCCGGGCCACCGCCCTGACCACCAACCTTCCCTTCGCCCAATGGACCCAGGTCTTCGGGGACGAGACGATGACCGTGGCTCTCCTCGACCGACTGACCCACCGCAGTCACGTCCTCCTGCTCAACGGAGAGAGCTACCGCATGAGGGAGAGCCGACGGAGGGCCGTGTTCCAAGGTGTAGACCCTCCGCCGCCGGAAGGAGAGGGGAAGACATCATGATAGCCAGAGTCCAATGGGGGCGGGCGCCTCCCGGGCTACCCCTCGGACCAGGCTCAAGCCGCTAGCTCCAGGCGTGCCCCTGGCTCCCAGTTCGATGAACACGGTGGCCTACTTTTCGGTTGACACAGGCAGGCCCGGCTGGACGGTGATGGTCGCGTCCCGACAAGGGGCGACTCCGGCTGGAGCGCGCCTCACGGGCACCGTGGCCCTGGATAGCATCGTACAAGTCGGCCCATTGGTGGCGCGCGAATGCCTTCCTCCTAGCGGATAGGATGAGAATGACTATCCGGCGGGCGGGACAGTCCTTGGATGTCGTGCCTCACGCATAGAATGAGCCACCGAAGGCCGAGGCCACTATGCTGTGGGCCCGTGGCAGCTCGTGGGTAATCACCGTGTCCCCAGAGACGACGAAGAGAACACGCAGGACGTGAGGGACTGCGCGCGCGTGGTCTCCGCCTTCGCCGCAGGTAGGCCACCGGCCAATCACAGTCGCCCAAGTCTCCGTAGTGGCTCTGCCCGGCGCCTGACGCGGACGTTGAAGTTCTCGCGGGGCCCGACGGCGAAGACGAGGCAGATCTGGTCCTCCTCAATGATAACGTAGGCAGCCCGATGAGCTCCGTCTGCCAGTCCGGCGCACGGGGCCGAGATCCAGGTATGTCCTCAGCGAACCGTCCACGAGGTCGGCCCTGGGCGGAACAGAGTCCCTAGGTTCTCCCGGGCAAACCGCCAACGCCCGACCCATGCCCGTTTCTCCTTCCTAACAGTCGGATGGACAGGAACCCGGACACCCGCCCGGGCGATCCACCACCTTACCTATCCCCCGCCGTCTTCGACCACGGTCAGGCTGTATCGGACGACTGACGCCCCCGGGGCCCAGGAAAAATCGCTGACGGAGAGCAGGATGGCCGCGCCGTCCCGGCCCGGCAGTTCCGCCTCCAGACCCTTCACCAGGTTCAGATTGGCGGTGGCGGTCGTAAACTCCGCGCCCAACGGCAGGTATCGTCCAAGGGCTACGTCCCTCGCCAGCGCCAGGGCCTGGATGGGGGGATGGCCCGGCTCGGCCGGGGAACTGCCACTGGCGGCCTGGGAGAGGGCTTTCGAATCCCAGGCAAGGAGTTCCATAACCTCCACGGTCTGCGCTCCACCCGAACCCGAGGTTTCCGCCTTGAGATTGAGGGTGAGTATCTCCAGGCGGAAGCCGGACCCATCCGGGGGAGCTGGGCGCAGCCAGCGTAGCGTCACCTGACGGACGTCTTCCGAGACGGGCGTCTCCACCAGGCTCACGAGCACGTCGGTATCCCCGGCCGGGTACTGCCGGACCGCCGCGACAAGGCCCTCGAAGAATGGCGCGAAACGGTCGCCGAAGCCGGCCGGGGGCAGCCCGGCGACGGCATCGCCCCAGCCTTCCGGTCCGGCAATGTCTTCCCCAACCTCTCTGGAAGCGGGAGCCAGCGGCTGCAGAACGACAGTGATGTGACAGAAGCCATCTAGGGCGTCATCACGCACGCCGATCGCGAGGAGTATGTCTCCCCCGTGTGTTCCGGGAAGGTTCCAGTGGCCATCAGGAAGGTAGCCCGCAACAGCCAGGCTCTGGAGGGCATCGAATGCCGACCAGAACTCGTCGCCGACGGGCATGAACCTCCCCACGGCGAGCCGCCAGATCCGCAGACTGGCTCCCAGGGCCCGGGAGCGCGTCTCCTCGCCCTGAGTGCCGGACTTGCCCAGGTCCCACTTGAAGAACTGACCCGCGAGAATCTCCCCCGCCAGTGCATAGGCAGAGGCTTCCGGGGCCGCGGGCGTGAATGAGAAGCCTACGTCGAAGACCGCTTCCCCCAGAAGCGGATCTTCCGGGCCCTCTAGCTCATTCGAAAAGCGACCCCAGGTGTATTTGAAACGGGCCTCGGACAGGTTTTCATATGGGTCGCCCTTGACTATCACGCGACGGTCATCGGCGTAGACTTCCCGCAGGACGCCTGACACAGCCCGACTGTACCGGTAGTACTCCGAGCCGAAAACAGGTTCCGGGAGTTCATCGAACGTCCTTTCCCAGTCGATGGCCGGACCTTCGCTGCCGACCACGCTGGCGCCGGCCCTAGGGTACCAGGCCAGGCCCGGGCCGACTCCGTCGACCTCCGAGCGAGAGCTTGGCCGGCAGCCACAGCATGCGGCTACCGCAACGATAACAACCGCGAGCCAGACTGCCCCGAGTCTTCGCTTCGGCAATTCGCCGGCTCCCCCCATCCGGCCGCTCAGGGGCCGACCACCATGATGCTTACGACCTCGATGAAGCGCTTGGGCGGATTCTTGTCGACGAAGGAGTACGAGTCCTTGTAAAGCACGCTCGCCCCCTTGGCGATGGTGGCCGTCCCCGGGTCACATATCCGGAAGCCCTTCTCCCACTTGGTTGGAGTGGGCAGAACGGTCACGCCAGGTTCAGACGGCTCGGTCGGCTCGGGTACGGCTTGTGCCCCCGCCAGTGGTTTCCACCTATCTGGGTCGTCGGGGGAGTCGGTAGGAGCGTAGGGAAAGTCAGAGTTCACAAACGGTGAGGCGCAGAAGACCACGTAGTGACCTGCTTCGCCGAGTGCTCCATTCCCTTGTAGGCCCACGATAAGTCCCTGTCCCTGCGGGCGGGCCGCAAGCTGCTGGGTCATGATCCAGGCCTTCCCCTCCTCTGTCTCCTCGTACACCCTGGTCGACGACGACTGGGACGACTGGGCATGAGAAGCCAACTGTGTTCCCTCCTGCGCCCGCCGCACGTCGGAGAAGGTGTTGGAGGCCTTGTCGATCTTCCCTACGGCCATGATTTCGGAGTCGATCGTAATGTAGAGACGAGGCGTAGGCGGCGTAGGCGGCGTAGACGGAATGGGTGTGACATCGACGTTAGGGAATCCGGAAGCGTCGCCGACGCTGAAGCTGATTGGACCCGCCTCCGAGCCGATGTTACTGGTGAGGGTAGTCACGGCGAACATGCGTCTCTTGTGCGACACACCGAATTCGCTCGCGACGTTGGCGTGGTGCATAAAAAGGGGGCTAGCGTATGTTTCGAACCAGTGGCATACCCAATAGCATTCATACCTCACGTCGGGCTCGATGCAGGTGATGTCGTAGTCCTTAGTGCTGGCCAGACTGATGATGAACGGATCGGGAATGAGGTAATCGGTCGTACCTGAACGAAAGTCGGTATGCTGGCTTACGGTGGCCTCCCCAAGGTTCCTCAGAACCATTGCCCAGGAGCACGCGCAGCAGCCATCTTTCTGCTCCAGTGTCAGCCAGGGCGTTATCCTCTTGTCTGGGTCCGAGTTTGCGGGGTAGTAGAGCTGGACCAGGTGGGTATCGTCCCAGCAGTACTCGGGGTGATTGGCTATGGACGGGTCGCTCTGGCTGAACCATTGATACTCCCGGGGAGCCGGGATATCTAGGTACCAGTAGGACCATTGCTGCCCAGATCCGGGCCAATCTGCCGGGTCCTCATAAGGCCGTTCGTTTAGACAGGGGCTGAACTCCCACCCATAGTCGGATATGGCCGCGGGCGTGACCTCCCCGCCGGCTGGCAGCGGACGGGCGAGGGCCTTGGCACGAATGATGTTATGAACCCGGAAGCCCGGTAGGTAGATCTGTTCCCCGTTCTGGCGATAGGCCAGGTAGTCGAAGCTGCAATTGCCATAGACGTCAGGAGTGAGATAAGTCACACGCCAGGCCGTCTCGAATGCCCGCCTATGGAAGAAAGCGACCTCCGACGGGGCAACGCGGGCGCCCAGCTCGTCCAGGCAGTACGCCGTGAACGAAATCATGTGGCTATCCACGTCCTTGTAGATCTTCTTCATGAAGGCCGTATCACTACCGTTATTCCAGTTGGCCGCGTTGCGGAAGAACTTGTCCGGCCGGACGTTGAGGTTCGCACCGACGAAGTCATAGTACCCCTGGATGGTGAAGTGTAGCTTGTTTACACCGTCGGCGGGATCCATTCCCGAGGTGCCGATCTTGCGGCCCTTGGGCCGGATCTTGTCTGGGTCGGGTCTGACCAGAACCCTTCCGAGGTGCATGTAGCTCACCCGGACATCTACGGTGCCATTGGCGTCCAGATCGCAGGCCTGGATAACCGTGTTCCCGGTAACGCTTTCGATGAAACCCGCGGCGATTGTCACTACGGCGGTGCCCCGCGAGCAATTGATATCGATGCCCCGGTGAGGGTTTTGGTAGCTATTCGGCTGACCGTAAGGCAGGCGGATGGGTGGATAGCCCTTGATGGGGCTACCGAAGACAGGGTAAGGCGTGGAACCCCCGTATCGGGCGAGGGCTGGTACGGATTCCGGCTCAACGAACACCTGGGACCAAGAGTACGAATCCGGGGAGAGGGAGGGCGTGGCAAGCACGGGCATTGGAAGACAGCCCGTCACGCCGACCAAAACGGCTATCCCGACACCCCAGCGGACGATCTTGTTGGCCAACGCTATCTACCTCCTTCCGGGGACACGTCGACGAGCCAGGTGGTCGCATCCACCGATTGACTCCGGCGGAACGCCTCACGGTCAGTGGTCACGAGCGATACCATCGCGGGACCTATGACGACAGGCGGAACGGTCAGGTCAAAGCTAAGGGACTCGGACGGCGGGGCGACCATCTGAAGCTTCAGGTGGCCGCCCGTAACGGAGCCTATCAAGACGTAGGTCTCCGTGTAGTCCCGCGGCTTGTGAGCGTAGAGGGCAAAGAGACTCTCAGACCCAGGCCAAGAATCCGGATAGACAATCTCGAGGCCCAGTGGGACCTTTGTCTCGAGGGTCTTACCATCAGCGGTGGTTCCGAGGATCAGCGTCTGCTTGCGGCCGTCTTTGGCCAGCGCGAGGACATTCTTGCCATCGGGGGAAACACCCAGGATGTCTTGGCCCGGCCAAAGCTGGTCAAGATCCTTCGGTCCGCGTTCCCGGATGACATAGCCGCCGCTGCTTTCGGTTTCGTAAAGGGGTCCGCGGCTACCGACACCGAGGAACCGACCGAACGGCTCTTCGAGTTCACCCAGCTTCTCGGCCTTTCCCGTCAGCGGGCACCGCCAGACTTCGAGGCATGCTGCGGCCTGCGATGCCACAAAGAGAGTCGATCCGTCACCGCTCCAGGTCCAGTCCACGCAGCGCCGCGCTGCGGACTCCGGAAGACCCGGTACGGCCGACACCGTGCCGTCCGAAACTAGTAGGCGAAGTGTCCAGGCATCGGTGACGCATGCGTGTTCATGAGAAGGTGAGAACGCGGTCTCTGGAAGCACGTCACTCACCAGCTTCCAGCCGCTCGTCGTGTTGACCCGCCAGATGGAGTACTGGGACAGGTATTCGGTCTCGGCTGTGGTGACCTCGAAAGACGTCAGGGACATCATGTAGGGGGCTTCTCGGACTGCCACCGTTTCTGACCCCGGCGGTGGACCTGCCGGAATCGGGAGGCCAATCGACCCGTCGCTACCCATGATGATTGGAGCGTCCTCGGTCGCCTCGACGGCATCGCGAGGATAAGGTTCATCCAGAAGTGACGCCGTCGGGATGTAGGTTACTTGGTCGCCGTCTGCCCATGCCGCGAGCAGCACGCCTCGCCCGACCTCCCTCCAATTCGCTGGTGACGACCGGGCGGGAAGCGCAGCAAGTGCGATTAAGGAGACAGAGCAAACGATAGCGTAGAGCACCCAAAGACTTCGTCTGCCTCTTCTCATGATACTCAGCCTCCTCCAGAAACTGGACGCGTGACGCAGTTCGCTCCATTGTGTGGGATCTCCTTCCGTTGCGGAATCCCACGGTATCTTTTCGCCACGACCCCGGGCGGGTCGTCGCGGATCGTGAAAGCCTCGCCATAGGGGCGGCCCCTCGGGGTACTCCCGGCTAATCGCGCTGGGCCAGGGCGAGCAGGCCCGCGAGTCCTACCAGAAAGCCCTGGCCATCGCCGAGCGCCTGGCCCAGGCCGAACCCGATCGGGCCGACTACCAGCGCGACCTCTCCGTGTCCTACAACAAGATGGGCGACCTCTACAGCGCGCTGGGCCAGGGCGAGCAGGCCCGCGAGTCCTACCTGAAGTCTCTTGGCATTCGCGAGCGCCTGGCCCAGGCCGAACCCGATCGGGCCGACTACCAGGTGGATCTCGCCATTTCTCTCGTGCGGGTTGGCACCGCTCGCACTCGTGCGGACCGGGGGCTCTTAGAGCGTGCCTTGCAGATCCTGAGGACGCTCGAAGAGCAGGGTCGCCTGATGGAGGAGGACAAGCCGAAGATACCTGCGCTGGAGGCGATGATCTCACCCAGGGAGTCGAGACACGTCAAGGGGAAACCGTAGACCCTGGGGCGCCGGAGGGGGCATCCCCTCCCCCGCCCCACCCGCTCCAAACTACGGCGGTGGCCGGCAGACGCTGCAGGGCTCGTAGCCCCGCGCTTTGGCCTCCTCCAGACTGAGCGGGCTACAGGACTTACTGAGGTACTGGCAACTGGGGCGGTGGTACTTGGCCCCGGTGCGGGTCACGTAGACGGTCGTGATGTCCGGCCCCGGGGCGGCCATTCCCGCGTCCACGCCCGTCCCACCCGCCGGCGGCGAGCCCGGCGCCTCGCCGGCCGTCTCGGCGGCCCGCAGGGCTAAGCGCCCCGGGACGTAAATGCTCCCGTGGGCCTCGACCACCTTGACCCGGCCCCGCTTCACGACCCCCGTCCCGTTGAGAAGCGAGCCGTTCTTCCCGCAGCGGTCGCGGAGTTCCGCCGGGCCCGGGTCCCGCGGATCGAAGGTGACCGTAATCTCGGCCATCCCCGGCGGCCAGGTTGAGACGTCCTCTCCGGTCCGGAAGCGGCCGTAGGAGCAGACCACGTAACCGGAAAGGGATCGCCAGGTGGCCACGCGGCTGGTGGCCGAGTAGTGAAGGCGAGCGCCCGTGGGCAGGTTGGTCCAGCCGGCAATGACCAGGGTGCTGCCCTCGACCTGAGGTTCCACGCGGAGCGACACCCAGTATCCCGAAGCGCAGGCGGCCACGGTCGTGGCCACCACGGCCGCCACAAGGCCGAAAGCCAGCCACTGACCAAGCCGTCGCGTCCTCAAGGACGGCCACCTCCTGGTGGTAGCGTCGTCTGCTCACTTCGAGCCAGGCCACCCCACTACCTCCAAGAACTGGCTTACCGTCAGCAGCATACCCCAAAATTCGACACGTCGCCTACCAGATCACGCTCTGAAAGGCCCAATATCGTCTATCCATTTCCCCACGATTATCCTATCTTGGCGAGTTTTGTCGCTTTAGGGATTGACAGTCAAGTCCGACTAGTCGTACATTCTGACTAGGACTTCTTCTCAGGACCCCGAGATCCCTCACCTCGCCGGTCCCACTTGACGGCCGGTTCTTGAGACCGTTGGATGAAAGCTAAGACCCTAGACGTGTCGGGGGGCTGGTCAGGACCATGCTTCCACGAAGGGTTCTGCTAGTTGTAGCTGCCAGCGCCAAGTTCTGGCGGCCCATCAGCGCCGGTAGTCTCTCCATGCCGCCCATGAACGTTCTCAACCTGGCCGCGGTCCTACGCATGCACGGCTACCAGGTCAAGGTTCTGGACATGTTCGTGGGCTTGCCCTTGGCCGAGTTCCAACGCCGGCTCCGCGAGTTTGATCCCCAGGTCGTGGGGGTGAGTTGCTACACGGAGTCCTATGATAGCGCCGCGGTCGTGACCCGCATGGTCCGCGAACTCTCGCCGCTGGCCCGTATCGTCATGGGTGGCCCCCACGTCACCTTCACCGTCGACCAAACCTTCGCCGAGTGCGCCGTGGACTACGTGGTCCTTCGCGAGGGCGAGAACACGCTTCTCGAGCTCCTGCTCCATCTCGAGGTTCCCGAGGCCATCCCCATCGGCCGTGTCCGCGGTCTGGCCTACCGCGACGGCGACCGGATTACGGTCAACGAGCCGCGCCCGTTTATGGCCAGCCTGTCGGCGGCGCCTCTGGCCGACATGTCCCTGATCGATATCGGGGCCTACAAGGCGCCCTTCATCATCGTCAGTTCCCGGGGCTGCCCAGGCAACTGCATCTACTGCTCGGCGGGAGCCATGTGGGGTCACCACTACCGGGCCCGCTCGGCCGAGGACGTTTTCTCCGAGGTCGTGATTAGGGCCCGGCAGACCAGCCGCAAGGTCTTCTCCATCGGCGACGACACCTTCACGGCCGATGTCTCACGGGTCCGGGAGTTCTGCCGCTGCATGATCCACGCCGATCTCGGGCTGGAGTGGCACTGCGAGTCCCGGGCCGACGTGATGACCAAGGAACTACTGGACCTCATGCGCCAGGCCGGCTGTAAGGGTGTCCAGTTCGGCATTGAGTCCGGCGACCCCGACGTTCTCCGCAGTCTCAAGAAGGGGATCCTCCTGACGCGGGCCGAGAACCTCGTGGCTCACGCCTTCTCGATCGGCATGACCCCCCGCTGCTCCTTCATGCTCGGCCATCACACAGACACGCCGGCAACCATCCGCAAGACAGTAGACATGGCCCGGCGCTTTCACGAGCAATACGGCGTCTCCTGCGCCGTTTCGTCCAGCACCCCCTACCCAGGAACCTACCTCTACGAGCACCGTGACAAATTGGGTATCACCATCCACGCTAGGCGCTGGGAGGAGCACCTCTTCTCGGAGCCGATCGTCTCAGGACGAGGGTTCACCGTGGACGACGTCCGCGAGGCGCTGTTTGAAATCATTGGCTTTCTGTCCACGAGCAAAGGCCCGGGGGCCGCCAAGAGCAGCTAGGACACGGGCGAGCAGTCGCACCACTTCCGCGGCCGAGGCAAGCCCAGGAAGAAAGCGTGACAGCATTGGGGCCGTCAGCCTTAACCCTGCACGAGGGAAGGAGGTGTTCTAAGTGGTCCTTGCTCAGCCCTCAGCTATGGACGGCGGCGCCTCTATCATGTTGGACGTGTGCGGCATCAACTGCAACTGGGGCTTTGGCATTGGCGTGGTCATCCTCATCGTTGGCCCGCTGCCCGGCCCCACGTAAGCCGATAGGCTCGTGAACGAAACCGCACTACCGCAATGAGCTAGCGCCTTGGGGCTGACGGCCCCGATAGTATTCTACACCAAGCAAGCTGAGGCGACACATCCGGGCCAGGCGCCCGGCTGGACGGCTAGACGGCCGGGTGGCTGGGTGGCTGGGTCGGTGGACGGAAGGTTCGACCCATCGTGCATTCGTGAAGGGCTGGTTAACCCTATGCTTCCGCGAAGGGTCCTTCTGATAGCCGTTGCGAGTTCTAAGTTTTGGAGAGCCGTCAACTCCAGCGCCTTGTCCATGCCCCCCATCGGTTTGCTCAGTCTGGGGGCCGTGCTTCGCCTGCACGGCTACCAGGTCAAAGTCCTGGACATGTTCCTGGGCATACCTTTGGCCCAGTTCCAACGCCAAGTGCGTGAGTTTGACCCTGACGTCGTCGGCGTGAACTGCTTCACGGAGTGTTACGACAGCGCCGTCAGCGTGACCAAGAAGGTTCGGGAGCTTGCCCCCCGCGCCCGCATCGTGATGGGTGGTCCTCACGTCACCTTCACCGTCGAGCAGACCTTCGCCGAGTGCGCGGTGGACTACGTGGTCCTTCACGAGGGCGAGAACACTTTGCTCGAGCTGCTCCTTCACCTGGAGTTGCCCGACGTCATTCCGGCCAAGCGAGTCCGCGGGCTGGCCTGGAGGGACACCGACCGGATCGTCGTCAATGAACCCCGTCCGTTCATGACTACTCTCACCGCTCTCCCTCTGGCCGATCTTTCGCTGGTCGATCTCTCCGCCTACAAGGCCCCCTTCGTTGTCGTCACGTCGCGGGGCTGTCCCGGTAACTGCATCTACTGCTCGGCCCGCGCCATGTGGGGTCCCCGCTACCGTGGCCGCCCGGCCGAGCACGTCCTCTCCGAGGTTGTCGTCCGGGCCAAGCAGACGGGCCGCCGGTTCTTCACCATCCCCGACGACACCTTCACCGCCGACACCAACCGGGTCCGCCGGTTCTGCCGGTTACTCATCGAGTCGGGCCTCGGTCTCGGATGGCATTGCGAATCGCGGGCCGATGTCTTGACCGAGGAACTGCTGGATCTGATGAAAGAGGCCGGCTGCGAAGGGGTCCAGTTCGGCATTGAGAGCGCAAGCCAGGACATCCTGACCAGCCTGCGCAAGGGGGTGTCTTTGCGGCGGGCCGAGGAACTGGTGGCCCACGTCCGCGCCCTGGGCATGAACCCGCGTTGTTCGTTCATGCTTGGGCACCACACCGACACTCCGGAGACAATCCGCCGGACCGTGGACCTGGCCCTCCGCTTTTGGAGCCAGTACGGCGCCTCGTGCGCCGTGTCGGCCAGCACGCCTCTTCCCGGCACCTACCTTTACGAGAACAGAGACCAACTGGGTATCACCATCCACGCCAAGCGCTGGGAGGAGTACATCTTCTCCGAACCCATGGTTTCTGGTCAGGGGTTCAAGGTCGACGACGTCCGGGAAGCCCTCTTTGGGGTCATGACCTTTCTGGCCCAGAAAGACTACGAGACCCAGCAAGCCCGGAAGCGTCAGTCCAGGACACCTGACGGAGTGACAGTCTTGGGGCCGTCAGCCTAAATCAGGCACCTGGGGAAGGAGGTACATATCATGGTTCTTGCACAGCCCTCAGCTATGGACGGCGCCGCCGTTACGGCGGTGGAGATCTGCGGCATCAACTGCAACTGGGGCTTCGGCATCGGCGTGGTCATTCTCATCGTTGGCCCGCTGCCCGGCCCCACGTAAGCCGGTAGGCTCGTAAGCGAAACCGCGCCACCGCAATGAGCTAGTGTCTTGGAGGCTGACGGCTCCATTCAAGTTCCGACAGGTTGGACTCGATGCGCCAAGGGAAGGGGGGCCTCACGTCCGTGAGTGAAGCTGAGACCCGTGTGCCGCACCGGCTAACGCTGGTCTGGAAGCATTGCGGCGATTGCACGCTGGTGGTGACGCCCGGAGGGGAACGGGTTCTCCTGAATCCGGTTGCCGGGCGGGTATGGGAGTTGATCGACGACCAGCGATCGGTGGCTGAGATCAAGGATCTGCTGGCCCAGAACGGCAGCCTGTCAGAGGACGTCGACCAGCTCCTGGAGTCGATGGTTCAGGCTCAGGTCCTGACCTACGAGTCGTTTCTTTGGGCGGAGGAGTGAGGACGATGGCCCGTCGGGCTCTCCTCGTCGCCAGCGCCGGGGAAACCTTCCTCAAGGAGCTTGCCCGTCGCAACTCGGCCAGCCAGCCGCTGGGTCTTCTCTCGGTGGCCGCCGTGCTCAAGGTTCACGGGTGGGAGGTCCGGGTCCTAGACATGCTTCTCGGCGTCTCCCGGGAAGCGCTTCGCCGCGAGGTAGCCGATTGGCGGCCCAACCTGATGGGCATCAGCACCTCGACCGAGGACTTTGCCGGGGCCCTGGCCGCCGCCCGCGAGGCGCGGCAGGTGGACCCCAGGCTACCGGTGGTCGTGGGTGGCCCGCACGTTTCCTTTGAGCCCGAGGAGGCCTTGCGGTCCGGATGGGTCGACTACGTGGTCATGCGCGAGGGCGAGGCGACCATTGTCGAGTTGGTGATCGCCATGGAGGGTCTTCTGCCCCTGTCGCAGGTGAGGGGCCTGGCCTATCTCGACGGCAACCGGCTGGTGGTCAACCCTCCCCGGCCGTTTCTGGAGGGCCTCGACCAATTGCCCCTGAGCCCCTTCCGGCTGGCCTCGGGTCGGGGCTACCTAGCCAGCACGACCATCGTTTCCAGCCGCGGCTGTCCGGGAGGCTGCATTTTCTGCGCCTCGGGGGCCCTCTCCGGGCGTCGCTACCGGACTCGTTCGGCGGAGAGTCTGTTCGGCGAGATCTACTACCGCTGTCAGACGAGCGGCGACAACTACTTCGTCCTGTTTGACGACACCTTTACCAGTGATCTGCACAGGGTCCACCGTCTGTGCGACCTCATTCTCCAGTGCGGTCGAAAGTTGCGCTGGCGGTGCAACTCCAGGGTCGACCGGGTGGACTCGGCCCTCCTGCGTCATCTGGCGGAGGCCGGATGCGCGGCCATCCACTTCGGAATCGAGAGCGGCGACCAGAAGATCCTGGACTCCATCAGCAAGGGGATCACCCTGGAGGAGATCGAGCGCACGGTGGCCGAGACCGTGGCCTGCGGGATGACGCCCATGTGCTCGTTCATAATGGGCCATCCGGCGGACACCGAGGAGTCGGTCCGCAAGACCCTCGACTTGGCCCGACGGTTCAGGGAGCAGTATCGGGCCGTGGCGGCGGTCTCCTGCCTGGTCCCCTATCCCGGCACGGCCGTGTGGCGGAACGCCGAACGGCTGGGGATAGCGATAGAAGCCCGATCCTGGAGCGCCTACGACATCAATAACGTCATCATCTCTACCCGCAACTTGAGCCAAGACCGGCTGCGGGAACTGGCCTTTGAGGTTCAGGAACTTGTCTTTTCCGGCCGCGGTTCACCGGCCGTAGACGCGACAGCCGGTCCGGCGGGCTAGCCGGCCCGAGCGGCGGACCACCGGGGAGGCCCGGATCGCGAGAGGAGGACGACAGAGTGGACATTCCGGTTGACAAGAGAGTGGTGTTGGAGATCAAGGGTAACTTGCTTTTCAGCGGGATAGCCAGGGGCGCGCAGACGGTCAACGGCCGCCGGGGGATTGTTGTGGAGACCGACCCGACCATTGGTCTCGCGGTCTTCTGTCCCGAGGAGAGCATCCAGGAGATCACCATCATTCCGATGCCGCGGGAGGAAGCCTAGATGCCTGTCAGCGGGGAAAACGTCTTCAGATTCAGCGGCCGCGCCCGCAAGATCGAGGGGCTCAAGGGAGTAGCCATCTACCGGGTCGACACGGCCCACTGGATGAAGCTGAATCCCTCGGGCGGCCTCATCTTGGGGCTGGTCGACGGCCGGCGTAGCGTGGAGGGCATCGTCCAGGAACTGCGCCAGCGACACGGTTTCGCCGAGGACATCGTCCGGGAGTGGATCACCGGTTTCTTCTCCACCCTGGTGGACAAAGGCTACCTTGAAGATGCGGCCGGCCCGCCCTTGCCGGCTGTCGAGCCGGCGGAGGATCGCAGGCTCGACGTTCTCTATCTGCACGTCACGGGCCGGTGCAACTTCGCCTGCCCCTACTGCTACGCCTCGGCCAGCCGGCAGGCGCCCGACCTTGATCTTGAAGTGTCCAAGCGTGCGATCGCCCAGGCCGCGGAGCTGGGGGCCAAGAAGCTGGCCATTTCCGGCGGCGAACCGCTCCTGCGCGACGACCTGGAAGACATCCTCCGGGCGGGCAAGGAAGCCGGTCTCATGACCCAACTCCTGACCAACGGGACCTTGCTGACCCGGGAGCGGGCCCTGTCCGTCACCCCTCATCTTGACATGCTGCAGGTCTCGATTGACGGCTGGAACGAGGAAACCAACAGCCCCACCCGGGGCAAGGGAACGTTCGAGCAGATCAAGAAGGCCATGCTCCTTCTACGGGACATCGGCTACGATCGGGTGACGGCGGCCGTGACCCCCTTCGCTATCGGCGAGGAGGACATTCAGAAGTTCCTGCGCCTGGCCCTGGAGCTGGAGGTAAAGATGGTTCGCTTCAACAAGCTCATTCCAGCCGGCCGGGCCAAGGACCTGGAGCCCGAGCGCTTCTCGGGCGAGCGCGACATGCGCCTGGCCGACACGGTCTACACCTCCTACGTCCGCCTCCAGCAGGAGCAGAAGGCGGATTCGAGCCCGACGGATCAGACCGCCGCGGCCCAGGCCACCGGGGGGACTCAGCCCGCGTTCGGGGTCAAGGTGGCCGGCGACCCGGCCAACGAGGTCATGTCCATGACGCCTAAGGCCTTCTGCGGGGTCGGCGTCTCGACCCTCAGCGTGGCCTGCGACGGTACCGTATACCCCTGCGCCGCCCTGCACCGGCCCGAACTGGCCCTTGGCCGGCTGATGGAAGAGAGTCTGGCCGACATCCACGCCCGGTCGGTTGAGCGCCATTGTCGGTTGGCCATCGACCGCGAAGAGGAGTGCCGGAATTGTGACCTCAGGCACTACTGCGGGGGTGGCTGTCGAGCCGTCAACTACGCTCTTGACGGCCGGCTGGACGGCAAGTCGCCCCACTGCGAGGCCCTGAAGCGGAGGATCATGGATATCTTCCAGCGGGTGATCAACTAGGCCGAGCCGGGAGGCCGGCGACCCGTACGATCCTCCATGAAAGGTGGGGGGGACCAAACCTATGCTGCGAGTCCTGCTGGTCGGCGCCAGTACGAGCCGATACGACCGGGTCATCTGGGCCAAGAGCTTCTCGTCGGTTCCTCTCGGTCTTCTCTACCTCACGTCTATGGCCCGGATGCACGGTCATGTAGTAAGGTGCCTCGACCAGTTGGTGGAGGATACGTCGCGCCGGAGCTTTCAGGCTCTCCTGGACAACTTCCGCCCGGACGTGGTGGGCATCACGGCCTACACCGAGTCGGTGACTGAAGCCGTGGAGGTGGCCCGCCTGGCCCGCGCCGGCGGCGCCACGGTGGTCGTGGGTGGGGCTCACGCCACCTTCGTCACCGAAGACTCCCTCCGCTCCGGCCTGGGCGACTACGCCGTCCGCTACGAGGGCGAGGCCACCTTTGTCGAGCTTCTCAGCTATCTGGAGTACGGATCTCCGGCGCGGGAAGATATCCGGGGCCTGGCCTACCTGGATGAGGGCGGAAGCGTGCGGATCAACGGAAACCGGCCGCGCATCCGGGGCCTCGACGGCCTGCCCTTACCGGCCTCCGGGGAGTTACCGGTGAGGGCCTACACCTGTCCCCTCGTTTGTCTTTCCAGTCGGGGATGCCCGGGCCGGTGCCTTTTCTGTCTTTCACCCCCCATGCACGGCGCTCACTACCGGTCTCACTCCACCGACCGCATCGTGGCCGAGGTCTACATCCAGGCCCGACGGCACCCGAACTTGTCCGTGGTCTTGATTGATGATACGTTTACCCGAGACGAGGCCCGCGTGCGCCGCTTCTGCCGGGAGATCAAAGAGCTTTTGCCCGGCCTTTCCTGGTCGTGCTACTCCCGAGTGGACGCTCTTGACGAGGATCTCATTGGGCTGATGGCCAACGCCGGCTGCATCGGCATCCAGCTAGGTATCGAGGCCGGCGACCAGCGGGTGGCCGACTCGATCAACAAGCGCATCTCCCTGGAGCGGGCCGAGGAGATCGTCCGGATCATTTCCGAGCACGGGATCATGCCTCTCTGCTCGCTGATGCTCGGACACCACTCCGACACCAAGGAGACCATGAAGAAAACCCTCGATTACGGACGGCGGCTGACGGAGAAATACCGGGCCCTCGTGACCTTCGCCATATGCGCCCCCTTCCCCGGCTCACCGATCTACGAGGGCTGTGAACGGCTCGGGGTGCGCCTGCACGCCCGGGACTGGGGCGAGTTTCTCATGACCCAACCGTTCATCTCCGCCAAGCACTTCTCGCGCGAGGATCTGCGGGAGATGTGGTTTGAGGCCACAACGGCCATGACCCTTGGCCAGGATCTGCGGAGATACTGGCGTCAGGTTCTTCTGAAGCGGATCGGACACTTCGAAGGAGTGGCAGGGATACCATGAGCAGCCAAAGCGACGCGAACGCCGGCGCGGCCGGCGCCAACGTGATCGAGGCCCAAGACCTGGTCGTGACCTACGGCGAGCAGGTGGCCCTGAAGGGGGTCTCCCTGGTCGCCGGTCAGGGGCAGGTCCTGGGGCTTCTCGGCCCCAACGGGGCCGGGAAGTCCACCTTTGTCCGGGCCTGCCTGGGTCTCATCCGGCCGGCCTCCGGGACCATGCGCGTCCTCGGCCTGGACCCAGTGACCCAGGGCGAGCGGGTCCGCCGGCAAGTGGGGTTCATTCTGGAGCATCCCGGACTCTACGAGGCCCTCAGTTGCCGGGCCAATCTGGAGTTCTACGGCCGCATCTACGGCCTCGGGCCGGTCCGGCTGGCCGCGCGGATCGACGAGCTTCTGGAGAAGTTCGACCTCGCCGGCCGGGCCGGGGATCCCGCCGGCGCCCTGTCCAAGGGGCTGAAGCAACGCCTGGTCCTGGCCAGGGCCCTCCTCCACGAGCCCCGACTCATTCTCCTGGACGAACCCACATCGGCCCTGGATCCGGCGGCGGCCCGCGAGGTGCGTCAGGTGGTAGCCGGGGTCGTCCGGGAGCGATCCTGCACCGTCCTTCTCACCACCCACAACATGGTCGAGGCCGAGCGCCTTTGCGACGCCGTGGCCATCATCCGCCGCGGCGAGGTCGTCCGCCGGCTGGACAGCCGCCAGTTGGCCGGCATGGCCGGTCTCCGGGTGAGGTGCCGCGGGGTCGGAGCGGCCAGGGCCGAGGAGATCGCCCGTCTGGCCGCGGCCACGGATTTCACCCAACAGGAAGACGTCACGGAATTCGTTTTCGACCCAGCCTTGGAGGCGGATGCGGTCCGCCAGGCCGTGGCCGAGGCCGGCGGTCAGGTGCTTGAAGTGGTCCGCTCCGGCGAGGGCCTGGAGGCGGCCTACCTTAGCCTCACCGGAGGTGGGGGGAAATGAGGGACACACTGCTCGTCTGCCGCAAGGAACTGGCCGAGATGTTCGCCGTCCAGACGGGTCGCCGAACTCAACTCCTAACCATGGCCGCACAGGTCGCCGTCTTCGGGTTTCTGATCCCCTTCTTCATGGCCCCCGCCTGGATCAACGAAACCCCCGTCCTGGCCTTCATCTTCCTGCTCCTCCCCATGGCCCTGTCCTTCAGCCAGGCGGCGGCCGTCTTCGCCGGCGAAAGGGAGCGCAGGACTCTGGACTCGCTTCTGGCCACGCCGCTCTCCATGCGGGCTCTCTTCTTCGGTAAGAGCCTGGCCGTTCTCGCGCAGGTCTACGGCATGGTCTCGGCCTCGGTCCTTCTCAGTGTCGCGGCCCTCACCCTGTGGGTGAGGCAGCAGGATCTGGCCCCCGTCTTCCTCTACTCGGGTCCGGCCCTGTTCGCCCTCTTGGGCCTGTCCTTGGTCGTGGCCGTCTTCGCCACCTCTTGCGGAGTGATCATTTCCCTGCGGGCGGCCAGCGTCCGGACCGCCCAGACGGTTACCACCCTCCTCTCGGTTCTAGTTCTCCTTCCGCTGATGTTTGGGTGGGTCAGGATCGATTTCTCGTGGGTTCTGATGATCCCAGCCGCGCTCGCGCTGGTGATCGTCGATGTCGCCATCACGGCGCTGGCCCTGACTCGGTTTGGCCGGGCGGCCAGCGTCAGCGCGAGGGGATAGGGTCCGATGAAGAACCTGAAACGCTTGACCCGATACCTGGCCCGCTACTGGCCCCTGCAGGTGTGCACCCTCATGGTCACCGGAGGGGCCACGGCCGCGAACTTGATGATTCCCTTATTCTCCATGATCCTCATCGACCGGGTCATCACCGGGCGCGAAGTGAGCCTCCTGGCCCCTCTGATGCTGGCGTTCCTGGGCGTTTTGGTGGGACAGAGCCTGCTCACCGTGCTGCGCGACTACCTGTTCACCCGCGTCGCCCAACTGGTCCTGCGCGATCTGAGGCTCGACCTCTGCCGCAGGATCCTCCGTTGGCCCTACGCCACTTTCCACCGCGAACCCGTCGGCCAGATCATGGCCCGCGTCCAGTCCGACACCTGGAGCATCCACGATCTCCTGAGTTCGGTCTTTGTGACCACCTTCGCCGACGTGATCACCCTTATCGTCGCCCTGGCCATCGTCTTCACCCTGGATTGGCGACTCAGCCTGGCCGGCGTGGGCTGCATGCCGCTGTTTCTCTGGGCCTTCGCCTTCTTCCGCCGGCGCACGTCCAAAGCCGCCATGAACACCCAGGTGGCCACGGCCGGGGTCAGCGAGGAACTTCAGATCATGTTTCTGGCCATCAAAGAAGTTAAGGCCCAGTGGGCCTACGCGCTGGAGGAGAAACGGCTCGCCGAGCGGCTGCGCGTGTTCCTGGGCGCCGCCATGCACCAACTGGTTCTCCAGTCGATCGCCCGGACAGCGGTAGCTACTCTGGCCGCTCTGGCTCCCCTGGCGGTTCTTTGGCTCGGGGCCCTGGAGGTGCTCAACGGCCGGCTGACCGTGGGTCAACTGGTGGCCTTCAACGCCTTGCTGGGTTACCTCTTCGGACCCAGCCAGCGCCTGGCCCAACTGAACATTAACCTACAGGTGACTCTGGCTTCCGCCACCCGGGTCTTCGAGTTCATGGACCGGCCGGGAGAGACCACGGAGGGACGGCGACCGTTCCGTATCCGGCGAGGCGAAGTCAAGTTGGTGGACGTGCGGTTCGGTTACACCCCGGGGCAGGAGGTCCTGACCGGAGTCAACCTCAACCTGCCGGCCGGTTCGCGCTGCGCCCTGGTCGGTCCCAGCGGCTCCGGTAAGAGCACTCTGGCCGATCTCCTCGTGGGTCTCTACTCCACGGAGCAGGGTCACCTGCTGATCGACGGACGCGACGCCTCGACCATCAGCCTGGCCTCCCTGCGGCTGCAGATAGCCTGCGTACCCCAGGATCCGTTGCTGTTTGCGGGCCGGGTGGCGGACAACATCACCTTCGGTCGTCCCAAGGCCCCGACGAGCGACGTCGTCGAGGTGGCGCGGCTACTGGGCGTTGACCAGTTTGTGGGCCTGTCGGACATGATCGGAGAGCGGGGCGTCACCCTCTCCCTGGGACAACAACAGCGCGTGGGCATCGCTCGGGCCGTTCTCAAGCGGCCGGCCATTTTGATCCTGGACGAGGCCACCTCGGGCCTGGATCCCGAGACCGAGAAGCAGGTTTGGCTAGCCCTGAGCGAGAGGCTCCAAAGCTCGACCATCCTGGTCATCACCCACCGGCTTCTGTCGGTGTCCAACCTGGAGCGTATCCATTTCATTTCCCAGGGTCACATCGTTGAGCAGGGTAGCCACGAGGAGCTGATGGCCGCCTCCGGCGCCTACAACCACATGTTTCAAGAGCAGTTCCGGCAGCGGGAGATCGGCGGGGTAGCGAGGCCGGTCGGGTAGGCGAGCGGCTTAGGTTGGTCCGAAGGAGGAGGTGAGAAACAGTGGAGCGCGTGAATCAGTTGTCTGAGGCGGTGGCGCCGTTGCCCGGCGCTTGCACCATCCTTTGCACCATCTCGTGCTTGATCAACTACCCCCCTCCCTGGTCCGGTCAGGGCGCCGACTACGTGACGGGCATGTCGCCTCTCCAGGACTAGAACGAGACTGACTTGTCGCGGGCAACAAGACCTCCGGATGGGCCTGAGTTTCGGGCGGCCGGCGACCCGGTGAGGACGGGTGGCTGAGAGGAGGTGAGCTTGAATGGACCAGATCGTGACTCCATACAACATCGACGGTTGCAGTTCCAGTTGCCTGTCTCACTGCTACGCTGTGTGCCTGACAGCCGTTACGGACATGGGTGCGTCCAATCAGAACATCGTCTGGTCGGCCTTCTCGGGATACCCGACGATGAAGTAGCGTCGAACACCCGCGCGCCGAGCTACCGCGCGGGTGTTTCTTTGCCGGCTTCGGGGGCCAGTGTCAAGGCCGGTGCATCTTTGACCCGACCGGGGTGACAAAGCCCTTCTCGGTGACGGCCACGAATGGTCGACACCGGTCTATCTCGTCAAGACAGACCTTGAGCACAAAAGCTCCTTGCCTTCTTCGTCCGCGGCGTCGGCCGTGGCCACGCCCCAACGGAGGTCGACCGTCTCAAGGTAGTGGCGACGCTCCCGGAAGGTGCTCGACACGAAGACCGGCCTCGTGTACCAAGCGAAGGGTTCCGGCATGGCCAGGCCTCCCTTGGGCCGATGCGCGTCCAAGCCGGCATCCATATTCCATTGGCGCCGCGGACTACCTGCCGCCCACCGGCGGCTCCGGGACAAGCGACCGCAAGCCCCCGCGGTAGCTACGGCCTGTCTTTCCCGCAGAGGCCCACGGCTTCGATACAAGAGGAACGCGGCTAACCTCGTGGTCCTACAGTCTCAGGCCCACACCCCTTAAAGCGCCGAGAGGCCCCCGCCGACAATCAGGTCTACTTGAACTTCTCCTACGAGCGGGCACATTGTCGGATTTCCGCAATCATCTGCGTTTGAACTGAAGTCGGGCGCGTGCAAGGTCGGCGGATTTGGCGTGCCGTAGAAGCTGCCGTTGACTGTACCCGAAGCGTTCACCTGGAAGTAGCCGTCTCTCTGAACGAGCAGGCACACGAGACCATTGGCGCCCGTCCATCCCCACGAATAGTACTGGTCTCCCTGCGCTTCAACGTACATATCGGGCATTGGAGCGCCATCCCACATGTTGACCACTCGAACTGTAACGCAGGTAGTATTCTGAGGATCATCCAGGTTGTACTGGCCGCCAAGCCTCTTCACTGAACCGTTGTAGGTTAGAGAGCCTGGTGCGAGGCTAAAGGTGCCGACCTGGATCCATCGTCCCGTCAAGGTGTCAAAGTCAAAAAACCCGACCTCTTTGGGGGCCCGCCGAGCCAGTCTTCGAGGAACCGGAATGGCCAGGTTGACTTTCGCGCTCGGGCTAAGCATCAGTGAGAGGCCTTTGAGATCGAGTATCTGGAGGTCGAATATGCCGTAGGAGTTTAGCCGCCGAATGCTGCCATCGAGCAACTGGCCAGAGAAGTCGCCTGGCGCTGCAGCGCGCTGGAATGCGTTCGTAACGTCAAACCAGGTGAATTGCAGTCTGACGGGTCCGCTAAGCTTCTCGCCACTAGGTCCTGTCAGAGGATCCATGATGGGACGGAAGGGCTTGTAGGGGAAGTGATTTCCACAACTTCCCGTTTGAGAACCGCGTGCCGAAGGACCATCTCCTCCACGAAACTAAGCGGTGGCCACGCCGTTGTTCCGGGGGATGCCCTTGGTGAACTGGTGGATGAGGTGAGCGGAGTCAAGCACTTCCCGCACGTTCCGGTACTCGGCGCAGCACTTGGGCCTGCTGCCGGAGGGTCCAGTTGATGTCCTCCAGCCCCCACCTCGAATCTTCTGGAGTTCCCCCAAGCTCTGACAACTAGGGCAGCCAAACAGAGGCTGAGCCATGACTGAGCCGCAGGTCCAACACCTAGCCACTACCTGCCGAACTCCCGCGCTGCGTGCGATGCATTCAAGAAGTGAGCACTCGATCCAGAACGACAAGCCGGGAGTCGACGTTGAGGAGTCTCGGGAAGCATTCACGGCCGTGGATCCGCCCCACCTGGGTGCGGCGGTCGACAACTCCGGGGGGCCTCAGGACTTCTTGGTGATGAGCCCACAGTTGCTTTGCGCGGAATCCCACAGCTGGCACCTCGACGTCATGCATGGCTGCGGCTCAGAAACAATCTCCGCCTTGCCTCCGAAAAGCGACGGTAAGCACCCCGCCGGTTTGGTCACCCGTCGAACTCTTCCACTACACCCCGGCCATGCTGGCCGTGGCGGGCGTGACCGACCCGCACGACCTCGTCATTACTCCCAACGCCGCCCAGACGGGGAAGCCGCGCGATCCCACGCGTGCCTTCGGTGCGCGACACTGGGCCCGCCCGCAATTGCCTAGACGAACAGGATGATGAAGTAGACGACCATCACGACCAGGCCGAGCGGTACCCCCAGGGCGGCCCACTCCCGGCTCCCAATCCTGAGCTTCCCGGCGGAGATGATGTTCGGGATGTTACCCGGGATAAGCATACCTCCGGAGATGAGCAGGCCCATCAGAACACTCCTCACCTGCAGGCTGTTCATCTTCAGGCTTATCTCCGCGGCGGTGAGCGTGGCGTTGTCCAAAATGGCGGAGACCATGTTGAGCCAGTAAAGAATAGGCGACGGAAGGCCGATGACGAAGCGATCGATGACCGGCTTGAACCCTTCGCCGAGCATGACCAGGGCCATGACGAAGAGGTAGACCTTGAGGGCCCGGACCACGACGCCCCAGTAGGTCTCGGCGTCCCGCGGGGCTACAAACCCCCGCTCGCCTGCGTCCGCCGCTTCCCGGCCGACATCTCCCGCCTCGCCGGCGCTCCCGGCTTTGCCGGCATCTCCCGCCGCTCTGAACCCCGGGGCCAGACGGGGCAGGTAAAGCGCGGCGAACGCCCCGAGGGCCAGGATGCCCGGGATGATGTAGGGCCCGATGAGGATTGCAAGATACCAGAAACCCTGATCCAGTTTGGAGATGGCGATAGTGGCCAGCGGCTCGCCGACCGGGGTGAGAGCCGCCCCCAGCCCGATGGCGAAGCAGGCCACGACGTTTAGGCCCACCTCCAGCTTGCGCGGCAGCCTGAGAACGCTGATGACCTCGACCAAGACCAGGGCGGCGATGATGGCCGTGATCACGCTCGACAGGAGGCCAAGGGCCACCACCAGGACGAACAGGAACACGCCCATGGGCATGAACACCAACGCGCCCCAGATAGCCCTTCGCATGTAGCCACCCAGAGCCCGGAAGGCCAGACCCGCGACCAGGACGGCCAGCGAGATATTGACCGGTGCAACGAGGGCCTTCTCGGCCAGGTCGAGCCTCAGGACGCCGGCGATGAGCGCCGCGGCCAGGCCCATGACAAAGAGGAAGACCTCGAGGTTATGCTCGACCTTCTTGAAGAGGAAGGGCAGGACAAAGACCAGGACCAGGACCAGACCAAGACCGGAGAAGACAATCGTGTCGCTCAGATCGGTTCACCTCTCGGCAAGATACAATACGAGCGCCTTCCGCGCACCCCTTCCGCCGCCAGCGAAGAGTTAATCTCCCCGTGAGGGCGTCCCTCAAGTAGCGGCGTTCGACGCGAAGCGGCAGCCGCGACTAAACAGTCTGCCTGGCGTTGACTGTGTGCATTACCAATCATTACCTATCATCCCCAGCAGGGAATCGACCTTTCCAAGGTCAAGTGTGTTATGTCAACTCAACAGGCCCGCCCGCGGGCGTGGCCACCTCTTTCCCACCGGAGGTGTGTGATGCGCAAGAAAACCGGTTTAGCGAAAAAGGGCAACCTGGGCCGCGTTCTCGGTCTGGTCCTGGCCCTCGCTCTGTCCGTTCCGTTGACGGCGTTCCCGTTCGGTCTTGTCTCGGGCCATGCGGCCGAGGCGGCCACTTCGGGCCCGCCGGCGCCGGCCGCGTCAAAGGTCTTCCTCGGTTACTGGGCCAAATGGGGCGACAGCTCCCGGCCCGACAGCTCTCTGGCCGATAACCTGAAGCGCATCGACCTCTTCTCGCCTTACTGGTACACCCTACGCTCCGACGGCACTCTCTCCAGCCGCGAGAGCGGCCACGCCGCCTTGACGGCGATGGTCCACAAGGCCGGCCAGAAGGTCATTCCCCTTATCAACAAGAACTCCTCGGACACGCCCCTGCTCGATGGTGCGGTGCGGCAGAAAGCGGTCGACAACATCTATGGGATGTTGGTCGACAACGGTTTTGACGGCGTGAACATCGATTTCGAAGGCATGGACGCGTCCACCCGCTGGGGCGTCACGGCCTTCATGCGCGAATTGGCCGACAAGCTCCGGCCGGCCGGACTCCTGGTGACGATGGCCGTCCCGGCCAAGTGGTCGGCTGACGATTCCATCAACAGCTTCGCCGCCTGCTTCGACTTCGCCGCCCTGGGCGAGACGGTGGACTACCTTGTCGTCATGACCTACGACCAGCACGCCGGCTGGTCCGGGCCGGGCCCCGTGGCCGGCGCCGACTGGACGGACAAGGTCATCCGCTACGCGGTCACGGTCGTTTCCCCGGACAAGATCCTCCTCGGGTTGGCGGGCTACGGTTACGACTGGTCCTCGGCGGGCGGCACTTCCGAGGTCGACGCCTGGAGCGCCCCGACCAAGGCAGCCAACGCGGGCTCCGAGATCCAATGGGATGACACCGCCCAGGTCCCCTATTTCACCTACTGGACCTCGTCGGGCACCCGCCACGACGTGTGGTACGAGAACAGTTCCTCAATCGATTTCAAGATCGACCAGGTCAACCGGTACGGCTTGGGCGGAGTGGCCCTCTGGGCTCTTGGCCAGGAAGACTCGCGGTTCTGGCAGGTTATCGCCGGGACCGCCGGCCGGAGCGGCGGCCTGGGCGCCCCCGGGACCCCGGTCGGAGACAGCGGCAACTCCGGCGGCGCCGGCGGTTTAGGTTCGGGCGCTGGAGATTCAGGCCCGGGTTCGCCCGGCCAGCTCTTCGCCGACGTCCCCGCCAGCTACTGGGCCTACGCCGCCGTGACGCGCCTGGCGGTGGCCCAGATTGTCGGAGGGGTAGACCAGACCCATTTCCAGCCCGACCGGACCGTCACGCGGGCTGAGTTCGCGGTCATGCTGGCGCGGGCGTTTGCTCTGCCGCCCCCCACGACCTCCGAGCCGGCGTTCCGGGACGTCGCCGCCACCGACTGGTTTTACGACGCCGTTGTCCGGGCCGTGGCCTCCGGCTACATGGTCGGCCTGGGCCAGGGCATCTTCGGCCCGGATCTCCGCCTGACCCGCCAAGAGGCGGCAGCCATCGCGGCCCGCGTCGGCGCCAACCTGCCGATCCAATTCAGTCAGGCCGGGCGGAGCTACACCGACAGCGCGTCGATCGCCAGTTGGGCTTACGCCGCCGTCATGGAAGCCACCTACAAAGGGTTGCTTGGTGGCTTCCCCGACGGCACCTTCCGTCCGTCGAAGGACCTCACCCGGGCGGAGGCCGCTGTTTTGATTGGCCGGGTAAAACCCTAGCGTGGGCACAGGCATTTCTCACTGTCGAATCCGAATCACAAGGAACCCATGTACGACCTGGAATGCGACCTTGGCGAGGTCAATCTCGCGGTGTAGCTTGTCGCGACCATGTGCCCGGGCCATCGTGAACGCAAGCGCCTCAAGTCCATGTCCCGGCTCCGGGGGCGGACCGGGCAGCATGCCTGTTGACACAGTGACATCGGACAAGTCCGGGTCACAGGCCGCAATCTCCTCGACCTCCTGGCGCGATGGCAGGCGATCAAAGCCAAAGACGAATGCCCAATCCAGGCGATGGTGCCTGTTGGAGCCGGGCATACGTGCACCTCCACTGGTGTGTCCAACGGCTGGCGCGTAACCTGCACGCCGATCCCTAGCATTGTGCGGTTGAGAGAGCCAACGTGTCCCCCGAGACGTGACCTCCAGCGCGGCCTTGGCGGCGTAGGCGGCCGCGCGGGGAGCATGGGCGGCAACGTGGATGGTGGCGGCGGCGTGTCCAGCGGCACGCGCGGCGTAGACGGCAGCGATGTCGGTGGCGTCGCGTGCGGCGGCGTGAGCGGCGGAGGCGGCGGCGCGTGCGGCAGGGACCGAGGCGCCCGAGCGTGCCGCTTCTATGGCTTTCCTGGGGCGGTCGTCGGTCGGATAGGCGGACTCGAAGATGGGGAGCACTTGCTCCGCGCAGTCGGCGGCGAAGAGCACCGGATCCTTGGACTTGTCCATTACTGCCTCCTTAGCCTGAGCGTGTCGTCCGCCTCTCCCGCCATAGTATCCTGGACGGAAGCCTCGGAAAAGGGTCGGCGGGCATACTGGGTGCCACGGGGGTGGGATATGCATGGGGGATGGCAATGGGCCAAGCGCGCCCGGCCACATTTCGCGCGAGCGTGTCCCTCCCGAACAGCGCGTGACCGGCGGCTTCCCAGTCCTGCACTACGGTCCCGTCCTCCACGTCGACCAAGACCAATGGCGGTTCCGCCTCCACGGGCTGGTCGCCAAGGAACAGGAGATCACCTGGGAGCAATTCCAGGCTCTACCCCGCGCCAAGGTCGAGTGCGACATCCACTGCGTCACCCACTGGAGCAAGCTCGGAACTCACTGGGAAGGGGTCTTGGGCAAGACCGTCGTCAAGCTGGCCCGGACTGACGCCGCGGCGCGCTTCGCCATTGTGCAGGGCTACGGCGGTTTTGACACCAACCTACGCTTGGGAGACCTCACGGCCGACAACGTCCTCTTCGCCGACACCTTCGAAGCGCAACCCCTCACCGCTGAACACGGAGGCCCCGTACGCCTAGTGGTCCCCCACCTCTACTTCTGGAAGAGCGCCAAGTGGGTGAGCGGAGTCGAGTTCACCGCCGCGGACCGCCCCGGCTTCTGGGAGAAGGCCGGCTACCACATGCGTGGGGACCCGTGGAAGGAAGAACGCTATTCGGGCGGCCAGGGTGGGTAGGCGTTACGCTCGATCCCTCGGCCGCGCCCCCGGCGCCCTCAGGCACGACCGACAATCTCAGTCGCCTGTTGGCTTGGCTGCCGCTGGGAAGGGTTGCCTCGCGAGTTGCGGTGACGTTATCATGTGTTCGGTGGCGAGCGCGCACGTCTCGAACTCCCGAACCCCAGACGTCGTGGTCGGCCAGGAAGCGAGGGGGTTGCCTAAAGTGGCCGCCTACGATGCGTACATTATCGAGGGGGCAATTCAACAGAAGTGCCCGATTCTCGCGTTGGACCGAGGATTGGCCCATGCAGCCAGAGGGGCTCGCATTGAGGTCGTGGAGGTGGGTCCATGAAAGTGTTCACCTATTCGGAGGCTCGGCAGAGTCTCGCGGCACTTCTAGAACAGGCCCGGCGTGACGGTGCGGTAGGCATCCGTCGCCGGGATGGGCAGACGTTTGTGCTGAGACCAGAGCGACCGACCGGTTCACCGTTCGATATCGAAGGCATCGATCTAGGCATTACCACAAGTGACATTGTGACTTTCGTTCGCGAAGGGCGGAGAAGTACCGAGTGGCGCGCTGAGACGTCTCCCGCTAGATAGGGCGTCGAGGAGGAGACTGGCCGGCATCTTGGGGTCGGCCACGCGGTCGCGGTCAACTCCGGGACCGGCGCTCTGCCGATGGCCACCCGTTGGGTGGGATGCAGCAGTCGGCTCTACCACCCCTCGTCTAGCCCCCATCGATTCTCGTCCGGTAAAGAAGCGGCCTGGGCCACGAACACGGGCGACGCTAGGATTACCCGACTTTTCTCCACGCCTATAAGGTGGTCGTCTCCGCGGGTTGTTCCAGTGAGGAGCGTCTGAGCTACCTGCGAACTCAACTACTGGCGGCGAAGCCCCTCGCACCGCTTCTCCACCTCCAGCGCGGCCTTGGCGGCGTAGGCGGCGGCGATGTCGGTGGCATCGCGCACGGCAGCGTGAGCGGCTAGAGCGGTGGTGGTGGAAATCCCCGGTCGGTTGGCCAACCCCTGCGTGCCCGCTGCCGTCGCATGTTGGCCCAGCGCCGGTGAGAAGCTTCCGCTTGCTAGGCGTGGAGGTCGAGGTGGGAATCTTCTATTCGGAGGCGGTGTTCCACGATTGCACGGCGCTCGTCCGTCACAGCGGGACTCCGTCGCGCTCGACATTCTCGTGAAAGGGCATGGCGCAATAGAGCGGGCTGTGCCAGTCCTCTCGGCTCCGCACAATGGCGCAGAGGACTTCCCCACTCTCCCATTCGATTTCGTAGAGGCGGTGCCGAATGGCGTCGGCCCGCGCGTCACCCACGGGACCATGGACCAAGATGAGAAAATCCCAATCGGACTCAGGCCCTGCTTCATGACGAGAACGCGAGCCGTACAAGATAATGTCCGCCTCGGCCTCAACGGCATAGACGGCCTGCTTAACACGTTTCAGCAACCCCGCCGGGTTCATTCCGCCATCACCCAGTCCTTGGTTTGCCCGGATTACCAGGGAGACAGTGGCCTCCACGAGCGTATGACACGGGTATTGCACATCAGCCCGCATAGCGCCTTCCGAACCCGAAAAGCGGGCCGGACAGGCTGCATGTCGGCCGAGAGCGGTCGGGCCAACGTATCAGGTTTCAGCAGCGAAAGCCCGAACGAAGCGAGGGTTTCGTCTACTGCAAACCGTTGTTGGGCAGCTTCGCATCGCGTCGCAGTTGGCGGCGGCGATCATTGCTAGGACGCGCTCAGAGGGGAGTAGCTGCCGACCTTGCGCCCCGGAGAGAATCCCATGTAAGGTACTGGTAGCCATGCGGGAGGAACCAGCTCAGCGAGCGCATGAAAGCGTCATAGGCCTCCGGCGTGGCGAAGGCGGTGCGCTCGACGCTGAAGACCAGGTCTCGATGTTCGGACCGTTCCGGCCACACTACAAGAAAGACCCGCGGTCGTTCGACGCCGGCCGATTCGAGAAAGCGCCGCAATGCGCGACGGACGAACACTGGAAGATACTCTTCGTTGGGCGCACCAGCCACGATCGACTCTGCCCTATGGAGAACTTCCCGTCCTTGCTCAACGGAGCCGCCGTTCCAACCAGGGGGCGCTCGCCAATCTTCAAACATTCGGTAGGTAGCAAGGGCGCCAAAACTCACTTCGATTGCCGTTCCGTGCTCGGAAGTCACGACGATGCCATAACCGCCGTCGAGAGCCCGGCTCACCAACTCGGTGAACGTTCGTCCGGTGGCTTCGTCCTCGGACACCGAGACATGAACGCAATCGAACCCGCTCGGACCCGGCAAGGCAGTTCCGTCGGTGCCCCCAAACGCAGCGCGGGGGAGCCACTCTTCGAGCTGAAGCGCCCAGTCCTGATCGTACGCGGCTGTAGGTACCGCCAAGATCCTCTGCACTCGAGCGTTCGCCTTGGTTGTCGGCATCGCGCTTTCTCTCGCCTGCCTAACGCCATGCGCGTAACCAGCGCGGCGAAGGCCGCGTCTGTGTTGACGGAACGGAAACGGGGTCTTGATTCCGCGTCGATCCAAGGCCGCCGTGATCAACACTGCCGACACGACTGCCCAGCCTGCACAGATCGCGGCCACCAACAATAGTGCGTCAGGAGTACTCACACGACACCTGCCTTTCATCTCTCGCGGCTTCCGCCACCACGTTTGGTAGAGTCGAACCCGAGCGCCGTGGTGGTAGGCCGGGCCTATCCGTTGGCTCCCCGTTTCCTCCGGGAGTGCCTCAATAGCCCGTCCATGACTCGGTTTCTCGGACCCGCTCATCGAACCGGACGTGCGGTTTTCCCGCATCCGGCTCTCGGACTGGTTTCACGTCAAGGCATGCAGGCGCGACATCCGCCGGCAGTCATCCAACCGCACGAGGCCAAGCTCCTCGTAGAGGTATCGGTTGCTGAACGGCCGGTTCCCCCGCCCGGGGACCTTGTGTCGTCACCCTTGGCCTTGACGTAGAGCTTCCTCTGGAGCGTCCGGATCCTCTCTGGAGTTGCCAGGCCCATGGCCAATATCCTCTCCTCGGCTCCGTCCGAAGCACCCGGAACCAGGGCCACTTCCCTCCACCGGCATTACCCGGTTTCCTTGGTACTATTGGCCCCTCCGACACCCGCCCCGGCCTGCCCCCTGCGGAGCGGTTGAGGATCAGCGACTCCCTCACCTCGGTGGGTCTCCCGTGTTGCGACGCGCTCTTTCTCTACGTGCCGCCCCCACTACCCCGGCGAGTCATCCGGAGCCCTTGGCGGTTGTCCCGCTCCGGATACGGCGGCCTTCCCCGCGTTAGAGTCGGGTCGGCACTCGCGACTGCATTTCGGGGCCTGCTCAGGGTTCACGCATGTTGCGGCCCGCAGATTTGCTGGCCCTCCTAAAGAGGGCTTTTGTCCGGGTGGCTTGACGACCCCCGGTTACCCGGAGGCCGTCCACCCGTAGCTACGAGGCTGTACCGCTAACTGCCTCGGCAGGACTTGCACCTGCAAGAACGCGCCACCTTTCACGGCGCACCCCAACGGCACGCGGCTCAGCGGCGCCGGAACTGGCCTCCGCATGGAGGGCTGCGCCTACTGCGTCCGCTCGTGCCGCTGGTTAGATGCGTACCAGCTACGGTGCAAGAAGCCCCAATATCGTTGGAACGGTAGCCAGGACGGTGCCCAGTCCTATCAGGAGCAGACCAGCGAGTTGCAGTCGCACATCCTGAGACACCGCTTCCTTTGACAGGTGCTCTAGCCGTCTGCTTTCGTCCCTCAGTCCGGCAGCCACTTCGTCGATGCGCCGGTGAAGCGTCGAGTGCTGTTGGTCCGCCATTGCCCGGTCCTCGGTTAGCTCGCTGTAGATGCCCTCCACCGTCTGGACCAAGCGGTCAATGCGCTCCGAGTCTGTCAGACCCGCTGGGAACGCTCTACGGACAACGGGTCTCACACTGACACTAACCTTGAGGGATGCTGATGCTGTGGCGGTATGGACGGTGGCATCCCGCTTGATCCAAGGCGCGAGGCGTCGGCCAAGCGCCACGACCCCCTCACTTGCCGCCCGAAGCCAGGGCAAGAGGGGACCGCGACCATACGCCCGCCAAGCATGTACGAACGCCCTCCCTGCACACCAGAGGCCCGCAATGTTGAGGAGTGTACCCACACTGACGAAGCCCAGTGCGCACAAGTCTGACAAGGGTCAGGCCTCCTCTTGCGGTCGCATCTAACAATGATTAGACCGATCCCGATAAGATGCGGAACCTGGATTTCCTGTCCGCATAACACTCCGTTCGCCCACCTGAAAGTCTCGCGGCAATTCCCGTTCTACCAGCGCCTTCGGCCGGACCACCCACTCATCACGGGTTCTTATGCGGATCGGCATAAGAACTCCCTGTCCGCCCTCAAAGGGCCTCGCCGGGGCCGCGGACCCCGGCCGGGGGTTGAGGACCTGGGCACAGCCGGTCACCCGTAACCCCTTCTGTCGTTTGGGCACGGAAGGATGGTTCTCCAGGTGGTTCCAGGATTCCTAGGGAGTCGGGGGGGGCGGAAGCCCACATCTTGGCGGAGACTGGCTACGTCCGCGACGGCCTCGCCGGCACCGGGGCACCCGCCAGGCCCAGGCGCGACCCTTCCTCGCCCACCAGCCGGATCAGTTCGAGAGACGGGGTTCCGAAGAGACTGGGCGCCAGTGACCGCGAGGAGCCCGTGCCCTGCCACCGCCAGGTTCCGACGACCACCCCGTCGGCCACCACGGTGGCGGCGACGTCGGCCGCAGCCCGAAACACTTCCCGGCGATAGGGTTCCTCCAGGTAGAACTTGTCGCGGTGGGCCAGAACGTAGGAGTCGAACTTAGGCAGAAATGCCACGGGGGCCGGCCCGGCCTGACCGCCTGGCCCGCCCGACCCACTTTGACCGTCCGACCCCGGCCGCGGCTCGATGTCCAGAAGACCCCCCGGACGGATCGATCCTTCCCGGGGACCCGGGTCGGCCGGGCCGACCTGGTCGCCGGCCAGCTCTAGAGCCCGCCTGGTCCTGGCCACGGTGACCCCGCTCCAGTAGGCGAAGTCCTGGACGCTGGCCGGACCGTAAGCTTGGAGGTAGCGGGTCAGGAAAACGGACAAGGCGGTGTCGGCGTCAGCCGGCCGAGAGGCCGGTGGTCCGCTCCCCAGCCAGTCCTCCGTCCGGACAAACGAGACCTCCCCACTCCGCCCCGGCCCGTGAATGATCAGGCCCTGGTAGGAGAGGTCTTTCAGGACTCCACCGTAGCCGGAGAAGAGGGCCGCCAGCCAGGGAGGGGCGCCACCTAGGGTCCGTCCAACCCGCTCGAGAAGCTCCGCCCGGGTGGCCGGGCCGTCGCGCAAGACCTCCAGGGCGGCCTCGGCCGCCGTCCGGCGCTGGTCGCGCGTGGCGTAATGGTCGAGAAACACACTCCAGCGGGTCTCCCAATCGGGCAGGAGGGCGGCCCGGAAGAGGGGTAGGTCTACGGTTCGGATGACGTGCATGGTCCCGCGGATGGTCCAGGTCCGGACCAGGCGCCGCGTTTCTTGCAGTTCGGTCTGGAGGTCCCCGGGTTCGACGGCCTCCGAGCGAGCCCGAGCGGCGTAGTATGCGCCGCCGGCCACCTGGTCCTGGAGCCCGCAGAGCCGTCCGACAATTTCGCACAGGGACTCGCGGCCTCTCGGCTGGGTCAAGCCCTGGCGGACGGCGTAGGCCGCCGCTCGTTGGCTATCGACCACCGTTACACCCCCTTCCGCCACGGCCGCCTCAGGAGCGTCCGCGTTCCGGCGACCGCGTCCCGGCGACCGCGTTCCGGCGCCCGCGCCCTAGCTCCCCGTGCTCTGGTACCTCGACAGGCCCAGCTTCCATACGGCGATGCCGCCCAGAAGAACCAGGACCCCGGCCAGCGGGCTGAGCCAGGGGAGCAGGGGGTGCATGGCCTCGCCCGTCCGCCCGAGCAGGACCAGAGTTGGGTAGTAGTTGATGAAGGCGAAGGGCAAAACGCCGGTCACCAAAACCTGAAACCACCGCCCAAAGATGTGGACGGGGTAGTGCTGGACGACCTCTTGGATCTGGAGGGTTCCGTAGAGGAACTCCCGCGAACGGATGGTCCAGAAGGCCAGGCTGCACAAGCCCAGGACCAGACCAACCAGGACCAGGGCCCCGCAGACGAGCAGGACAACAGCCAGAACCCCTTCGGCGAAGGTCCAGTGGAGACCGAGTCGCCCGTAGGCAACCACGATCCCGGCCACACCCGTGACCACGTGGGTGATGTTGCCATGGTTAATCTCCCGGCCCATGAGCTGGATCAAGGGAGAACTCGGCCGGACCAGGAACTGATCGAGAGTCCCGTCCTGGACGTAAGCCTCGATCTGCCCGAGATGAACGGTGAAGATGTTCTGCAGACCCATGGCCGCGAGGTAGAAGCTGAACAGGAAAACTATCTCCCAGATGTTCCATCCGCCGATGGCCGTGAAACGCTGGAGGAGAACTCCGAGGAGAACCAGGTCGACCAGGTTCAGGAGCACAACGCCGAAGGCGCCGATGAAGAAGTCGACCCCGTACTGGGCCTGGCTCGCGAAACCGATGCGGACAAAGCGCCAGTAGTGCCTGAGGTTCCGCACTTTGCTCACCCCCCTTGGACGACCAGCCGGCTGTGGACCACTCGCCAGGCTAGCCCCACACCCAGAAGCAGGATCACGATCCAGACCGTCTGGCTAAGAAGAGTCCCGGCGATGGACTGACCCTGAAGCTCCCCGATGTAGATGGACAACGGCGTGAAGAAAAGACCGCGAAAGGGTAGGACCTCGGCCACCTGCCGGAGCCAGGACGGGAAGAACCAGAGCGGAACCCAGGCCCCGGACAGAAGCATGATGAGACCGTGATAGGCGTGCTGGATGCCCCGCAGGCTCAGGGTGTAGAAGCCGATGAACCCGACCAGGCAGTTCAGGCCGAAGAGGATCAGGTAGCTCTGGACCAGGCTGAGGGCGAAGTAAAGTCCCTGGGTTAGGGTCGCGGGCAGGCTGATAGGTAGGACAAGGTAGGCCACCAGGGCCGCCGGGAAAACCACGGTTATGAACTCGGCCAGGGACTCGCCCAGACAACGGGAGAAGACCTGAAAGGGGAAGTAGACGGGTCGGACCAGATCGGAGGTGATGGTCCCCCGGCGAATCTGGGTGATGATGTAGAAATGAGGGCCGTCCCACCACTGGATGAACTCCCCGAGCATGACCGACACGGCCCCGTAGGTGACCATCTCCACCTGGCTGACCGGGAAGGCCCCGGGCGCGCTTTCGTAGAGAACCGACCAGAGGACGTAGAATGCGACCATTTTCACGAAGACGTTGACCAGGCGCATGGCGTAAGCCATACCGTAGGTTGTCTTGACCTGGATGCCCTGGCGGATGAAACCCCGCATGACGCGCAGGATCTTCACTTGGGCGCCTCCTCGACGGGAGCGAGGGCGCCGTATACGGTTTTCACGATCTGCTCCACGTTGGGGTCGTCGACGCGGAAGTCCTTGACCGGGTATTTGGCCATCAACTGACCCACGAGATGGCCGGCCGTTGTTTGGTCCCGCCGGAAGCGAATCCAGTAGCGGGCCCCCTCCTGGCGGACGACTTCGCCGCCCTCGACTACGACCGGGCCGCTCGGGGTCTCGGCCAGTTCCACGACCACGTCGCTACAGGGGGCGTACTTCTGGATGGCGTCGCTGATGGAACCGCTGTAGACGAGCCGCCCGCGGTCGATGATCATTATCCGCCGGCACAGTCTCTCTATCTCGGACATGTCGTGGGTGGTCAGGAAGACCGTGACCCGGGTGGCCGCGTTCATGTTGGCGATGAAGACCCGGAGCCGTTCCTTGGCCGCCACGTCCAACCCGATGGTCGGCTCGTCCAGGAAGAGAAACCGGGGGTTATGGAGCATGACCGCTCCAAGGTCGGCCCTGACTCGTTGTCCCAGGCTCAGTTGCCGGACGGGAGTGTCCTGGAACTCCTTGAGGCCCAAGATGTCGTCGAGGAGGCCCAGGTTCCGGCGGAAGACGGGTTCGGGAACGTCGTAGATGTCGCGGAGAAGGCGGTAGGTGTCGATGACCGGAACATCCCACCACAAAGAGGTCTTCTGGCCGAAGACAACGCCGATCTGGCGCCCGTTCTTAATCCGATCGCGCCAGGGGACCAGTCCTCCGACCGTCACCACCCCGGAAGTCGGCACCAAGATTCCGGTCAGGCACTTGACCGTTGTCGACTTGCCGGCCCCGTTGGGGCCGATATACCCGACGATCTCCCCCTCCTCGACGTCGAAGGAGATGCCGTCTACCGCGTGGACCTCCCGCGTTTTCCGTCGGAGAAAGCCCAGGGGACCGGTCCCGCGCTTTCGAACGCGAAAGATCTTGACCAGGTCTCGAACCTCGACGATGGCCATGTCAGAAACCCTCCTCAGGCGGCCGGCCGTCGGCCAAGAGTTGCTCGGCCGAGAGCTGCTCGGCCAAGAGTTGCTCGGCCAGTCTCATGGCCGCCCCGGCGTCATCCAGGGTGGCTTGGACGGGGGCCCTGAACTGCACGGTCTGAACGAAAGCCTCTAGCTCCGGAAGGTAGCCTTGAAGGTAGATAGACTGGTGGGTCAGCCCCGTACTGGCCAGGTTGGGTTGCCACGACAGGGTGCCCCCGGCGGCCTGTTTGGCCGGGAGATCGTCGCTCGGCCCCTGCCGCCCGGCCCGGTAGTGGCGAAAGTTCTCGACATTCCCGACTTCGACGGCCTGTCCTGGCCCGTCGACCCAGAGCGACTCGGTGGGATTGCCCCAGGTGCCCCGGTGAGAAAGAAGGAGGGTCGCCGCTCCCCGTTCGGCTCTCAGGGCGATCTGCCAGGCCGACGGTGTTCCCGGGCCCATCGCCAGGACATCGGCCGTGGCCTTCCGGATATCGCCGAGGAAGAAGCGGGCGAGGTCCAGGTAGTGGATGGCCACATCCTTCAGAAAGACCTCGTCGTCGGCGCAGGGGCCGGCCACCATCCTAAGCTGGAGGGCCAGGGGAACGGCCCAGGCGCCGGAGATGGACTTGGCCAGGCGATAGGCGGGAGCGAAGCGGCGCATGAACCCCACCTGCACACTGGTCCCGCTCTCACGGGCCAGCTCGGCCGAGCGGACGATGGCCTCGGCCGTAAGACCCGCCGGCTTTTCGATGAAGATGGGCCGGCCGATGGGAATGAGCTGGTCGAGAACACACGAGTGCGCCGGGCGTGACGGAGCGGCCACAACCGCGTCGAACGACTCGTGGGCCAGAAGATCGCCGAGGTCGGCGTAGGCCGTCGCCCCCGTCCGGCGGACCACCGCCTCCCGGCGCTCGGCCACGGGGTCCAAGACCGCCGTGACTTCCACTCCCAGAAGCTGAAGAGCCGGAAGCAAGACCCGCTGGCTGTGAAGACCGAGACCGATAAGAGCGACCCGCAAAGAAAAACCCTCCCCTATTCCCGCCGTCGAGACCTTAAGCTATCGCAGCGGCCGCGGCCTCAAGTCATAACCGCCCCGCCGGCCACGGCCAGGCTCGACCCGGTTATGTACGGGTTCCGGATCAGGGCCAGAGCGGCCTCGGCTACCTCGTCGGGGGTCGCCATGCGGCCCAGGGGCACGCGAAGGGAAACCTCGTGCCGGACGATGTCCCGGAACGGAGACGGGCCGTGGAAGGCCGTGTCGACGAAACCCGGGGTCAGAATGTTGACCGTGATCTTCCTGGCCGCGACTTCCCGCGCCAGAGCGCGGGACAGACCCAAGAGAGCCGCCTTGGCCGTCACGTAGTGAGCGGGTCCGACGCCCTGCAGGGCGGCTGTCGTGCCGATAAAGAGGATGCTGCCGCCGTCGGCCATCCGCTCCAGACCGGCCTGGGCGTAGCGGAAGGCCGCCCCGAGGTTGACGTCGATGACCCGGTCCCATTCGTCCAGGCTGATGTCGCGATGGGTCCCCGGACCGGTCGTCCCGGCGTTCAAGACCAGAATGTCGAGCCGCCCGTCGTCGCCCGCGGCGGCCTTGACCACGTCTGGGGTCCGGTTCCGGTCGCGCATCTCGGCCTCCAGGGGAAGGCATTTGCCCCCGGCGCTCTCGATGGCCGCTCGGGTTTCCTCAGCCGCGGCGGCGTCCCGGTAGGTGAAGGTCACCGAAACTCCGGCCGCGGCCAGGGCCACGCAGATGGCCCGCCCGATACCCCGGCTTCCACCGGTCACCAGGGCCTTCCTTCCGTCTAATTCCATTTAACTCGCCGCCTTTCGGAAAAGGTCGACCAGAATCTCAAGAAGCCAGGCTCGCCGGCCGGCCCAGTCCTGACCGTAGCCCCTCGCCAGGCGTAGACCTTCCGCGTAGGGCACGGCCGCCGCCGCGCCGTTGCGCGCGTGGACGGCTCTCATCTGGTGCTCAAGGCCCGGGCAGACCCGGGTTCCGGTCCGATGGGCCAGGAGTGCCTGCCGGGCCGTGACAAACCAGGGCGAAACGTCGACAAAGAGATCGGGCCTGAAACCGCGGGTCGAGAAAGACTCCATGTAGACCAGTTGGGGCGGCTGGGCCAGCGGCGGGCTGGGGCCGGCCTCGGCCGAAAACAGGGTGCTCAGGAAAACGGCGTCCTCGACCCAGTGCGTCACCTGGCGATGGTGCGGGTGAACGTCGTCGGGCTCGACGGTCAGGACCAGGTCGGCCCGCAAGGTTCGCAGAAGCCGGACCAGGGGCTCGACACCCGGGCCGACCCAGTGCGGGGCGGCCCCCAAAATGGCGGCGGCCTCGGCGGCCTCGGAGCGCCGGGTCTCGGCCATGGCCCCGTAGCCCGCGGGGTCCCCCATTTCCGGGCTGAGTTCGAAGACGGCGATAGCCGTGGACACCTCTGGAAGAAGCGCGAGCCCGGCCAGGATACCACCGACCCCGTACTCCGCGTCGTCGGGATGAGGCGAAACGGCCACGACCTGCCTCATCCCCGCCCCCTCCCGGCCAGCTCATAGACTCCCATCGTGTCGGCCAGGACCCGGTCCCAGGAGAACCGGCCGGCAACCTCTTGCCGCGCGGTGGTGGCGATGCTCGCGGCTCGGTCTCGATCGTCGAAGACCTCGCGGATGGCGGCGGCCAGAGCCGCGGGGTCGTGGTCCGGAACCTTCCAGCCCGTCTCGCCCTGGCGAACCAGGGGACCCAGACCACCCACGTCGCTAACGATAACGGGGGCGCCGGAGGCCATGGCCTCCAGGGCCACCCGGCCCAGGGCCTCCATGTAGCTGGGGATCACGGTCACCGTGGAGGTCTGGTAGAGCCTGATGAGGTCGTGGCCGCCGATGAAGCCGAGAAAGGCGACGTGTCGCCGCAGGTCGAGTTCCGCTACGAGTTTCTGAAGGCCGACGACGTAGGGCTCGTCGCCCGCCCCGGCCAGGAGCGCTCGCACCGGGACGCCCGCGTCTCGCAGGGAGGCAACGGCCTGGAGGAGCGTCTCCAATCCTTTCTCGGGCGAGAGCCGCCCGACGAAGAGAAGGGTCTGGTTGTCGTGGGGGATCCAATCGCCGGCATAGTGGTCCAGGTGAAGGCCCTTGGGAATGACGCTCATCCGGGACCGGTCGGCGCCCATCTCCAGGCACATCCCGGCGATGAACTCGCTGATTGGGATGAGCCAGGCCGACTCGCGGATCGCCCAGCTCTCCAGGGCCCTAAAGTAGGCGGCCTCCTGGGGTTCTTGACCGGGCACGGGGGCCGAATACATGTTGTGGACGTGGAAGACAACCGGGACCCCGGTGGTCGCGTGCAGGGCCATGGCCGCCGTGGCCAGCCAATAGCCCTGAAGGACGATCAGGTCGAAGGCCCCATCCGCGGCCTCGAGAACCCGCAAGACCCCTTCCAGGGCCCGCCCGTTCTGCTGGTGGAAGCGAGCCGTGTAGTCGTGAGGCAGGAAGGGGAGGTTTTGGACCCGACAAACGTGAACCCCGTCTTCGGTAGCGAGTTCGGTCTCTGTCGGGCCCTCCGGGGGATGAAAAGCCACCACCCAAGGCTCATGGCCCAGGCGAGCCAGTCCCAGATTGAGTTCGTGCGTGTGGACGGCCGGTCCGCCGGACAGAAACGGTGGGTAGCCGGCCGCGAAGGTCAGTATCCGCATGTCGCCACACCTCCTTGGGTCTCGATGCGGGCCGTCTCTTTCGGCCAGGTCCTGGAGAGACCGCGAACGTCCAGGAGCTTGTCGATGAACGGGCGCAGGGTCTCGTAGGCAAACTCCGGATGATCCGTGAGCAGCACGGCGAGGTCGACCGTCTCCAGGTAGGCCGGGTCCCATTCCCGGATCTCGAAGGGAAGGCCGTCCTGGCCGGCGGGAACGTAGGGATCCATCCCGACCACGTCCAGGCCGAGGAGAGTGAGTATCTCCCCGACGCGGATGGAGGGAGAGTTTCGAGTGTCGCCGCTTCCTTTCTTGTAGCCGAGCCCGAGGAGGGCCACCCGAGGGCCGTCCGGCCGCTCACCGCCGGAGGCCAACCGCTCCACCACCTGGGCCGCTACTCTGATGGGCAGGCTCCGGTTTTGGCCGATGGCCGACTCGACTATCCCGGCCGGGCAACCGTAGCGGCGGGCCGTCCAAAGCCAGTAGGCCGCGTTCACGGGCAGGTACATCCCTCCCACTCCGGCCCCGGGCCAGAAGGGCATGAAGCCGAAGGGCTTGGTCGCCGCCAGGGTGACAACCTCGAAGGGGTCGATGCCGGCCCGCCGGCAGAGGTTGGCCATCTCGTTGGCATAAGCGATGTTGACAAAACGGAAGACGTTTTCGTGCAGCTTCACCGCCTCGGCCACGGCGATCGAAGACGCCAGGTGGAGAGGGCCGCCGGCGTCGGCGTAGAGGGCCGCCGCCAGCTCCCGACACAAGGGGCTCGCCCCGGAAATGATCTTGGGCAGGCTCCCGGAACTGGCCAGGGTCCGGTTGCCGGCGTCGCCGCGCTCCGGGACGAAGGCCAGATGGAAGCCGTGGCCCGGTTCTCCGAAACGCCTGGCGAGGACCAAGCCAACCACTTCCTCGGTCATGCCGGGATAACCCGTGCTCTTGACGACGACCAGCGGTCCGGCCTGGACGTGGGCGGCAACCGTCTCGGCCGCCACCTTCACGTCCGCGACGCGTGGGTCCCCGTCTGGAGTGACCGTGGTCGGAACGGAGATGAGAATGATCTCCCGGTCGGCCAGGTGGTTCGGGTTACAGGTCGGTCTGAGCCGACCCCCGGTGACCAGCCGCCGCAGCTCGTCCGAGGGCACGTCCGAGACGGGTGAGCGAGCCTCTCCAACCGCGGCCACCCTCCCGGCGTCGATGTCGTAGCCAACGACCTCGAACCCCTGGGAGGCCAACTCATAGGCCTGGAACAAGCCGGCCAGGCCGAGCCCCAGCACGCCGATCCTGGCCGAACGGTCTTTGATCCTATCAAGGAGCACGGTCGTCCACTCCCTTGCCGCTTTCTTGGGCCACTCCCTTGCCGCTTTCAACTCCTGCTGCATTCAACGAAGAAGGCGGGGATTACGGCTAGGCCACCCGAGCCATCACGGACGGACGCTCAGCTAGCTAGCGCTGGTTAGGAGATGGCAGCAAGCCATCGCAAGGCCACTGATTCCGGATATGGTGTCAACTTTGTGAGCGCAGGGCTTGCAGTAGGAACTCTTCATAGATCATCCCTCCCTTCCGGACGAGACGTTGGCGCCGGTCTTGCGCCTAGCCCCCCGCGAGCCTTAGACAGCTTGAACTAAGCATGGACTCGATCCATTCGATAGCGTCCGCCTGGGCCACCGTCGGGTCCACCTCGAAAGCGGAAACGACCTTGGCCACTATGTCGTCTATTGTCAGGATTCCGTCACACTGCCCCCAGATGAAAGCCGCGACCGCGTTCAAAATGTAGTACTCGCCCTTGTCCAGGTGGTGAAGACAAGTCGAGTCGCCGGCCGGGAAATGCATTACCTCGTCGGCTCTCAACGGCCTGACCTCTCCACTGACCGCCATACGGTTCACCTTCCCGCCCTAGATGGTGAGTGTCGCGTCGCCGAACTCGTAGAAGAGGTACTCTCGCTCAATTGCCTGCCGGTACCCTTGCAGGACGAGTTCCGTCCCGGCGAACGCCGCCGCGAGGGCGATCCGGGTCGACTTGGGTCCGTGGAAATTGGTGATAAAAGCGTCGGCCACTTTGAAGCGGTAGCCGGGGTAGATGTAGAGATTGGTCCAGTGATCACCCGGAGCGACCCGCCCGTCCTCGCCGGCGGCCGACTCCAGGCAACGCATGACCGTCGTGCCGACGATGAACACCCGCGTGCCCGCCTTCTTGGTCTCGGTCAGAAGTTCTGACGTCTCCTCGGGAACGCTGTACCACTCCTCCAGCATCTTGTGTTTCTCCACGTCCTCGGTCTGAATGTCAATGGAGCTGAGGCCGGTGTGGAGAGTGATGTAGCCCATCCTCACCCCTTTGGCGGTCAGGGCATCCAAGAGCTCGGGAGTGAAGTGCCGCCCGGCGGCGGGCATTTCGGCCGATCCGGGGGTTCGGGCGTAGACGGTGTTGTAAAACTCGGCGCCGTAGACCCGATCCACGTACGGTGACATAATCGGGCGTCCGAGTTCGGCCAGAAGATCTTCGAAGTCCGGCCGATCCGGAAACCTCATGATCCAGAGCGGTATCTCCGGTCGGATTCCTTCCACGACGGCTGTCAGGGACGGCCCGAAGTTGATCCTTGCTCCCGGCACCGGATCCCTCCAGGGACGACACTCGGCTTGCCAGACTCCGGCCCCCTTGTAGCACCGAAGCTGGAACTCCAGCCGTCCCAAGCCTTCGACGTCCCCAAAGAGATGAGCGTTGATCGTCCGGCTGTCGTTGAGGATGATCGTGTCCCCAGGGTTGACGTACTCAGCCAAGTCGTGGAACCGGCGGTGCTCAATGCCGCCGGTCTTCCGGCACAGGACCAAAAGACGCGCGTTGTCGCGCCTTTCCCCGGCCAACTCTCGCGGACGCGTAGCCAATAGGCGCGTCGGCAATTCGAACTGCAACTCCTTGACCCGCATCAGGCTCCCCCCGTTGGGCTGACAAAGCCTCCGATTAGAAGCGGTGGGGCCCAAAGATCGTTTTGAGCCCAAACCTCGTCACCAAGAGCCGAAACCTCAAGCCTACCCAGGTTGCCGCTCAGGACCACCGGTTGCCCCAGACCCTGAACGGCCCCGTCACGATACGCCCAGCCGAGATCGACCCGCAAATGGACCGATCCGTCTCCCCCGGCGTCGTTCAGCGCGGTGGCGGTCTCGACGACAAGACCCGGCCCGGCCCCGAGAACATCGCTCCACCGAGAGGCGCCCGCCGGAACAACCAGGGTGGCGACACTCGGACGCAGGACCCCGTCCCGAAAGGTGGCCCGCCCCCGCTCTGTCGGACGTGAAGGGTCGCCGCTTACCGTCTCGGCCCCTTCGTCGTCGAAAGGGCGCGCGGAGGGGGCGAACGGAAAGCGCCCGCTTTCGACCAGACCCTCGACGGCGAAGGTCTGGATCGGCGGGCCGTTGAGACCGGCGCCCGCCGCGGCCACCAGGCTCAAAAGCAGCCGGGCGGCCTGTCCCAAGAAAACGACTGCCCG
>Ga0315291_10000788_pt1 | contig 42249 bp, 32 predicted proteins | sample YL17G12_20_MG_FD_203070 | JGI IMG/M metagenome (GOLD analysis project Ga0315291, IMG submission 203070) | Sediment microbial communities from Yellowstone Lake, YNP, Wyoming, USA - YL17G12_20 | ecosystem: Environmental > Aquatic > Freshwater > Lake > Sediment | place: USA: Wyoming | collected...
GTCTGTGTACTGGTATAACTAGTGCCAACAATATAGAAAGTAACCGGTACACTTACCTCATTAACATTACCATAATTATTAACTGTTACTTGCGGTGTAATCGTTGAACCGGAATCAACCGGACTGGTCGGGGCAAGAATCGCAGTCGGGGCAAAATCCCGAACTCTTAGCAAGAATGAACCAGTAATTAAATTATTACTCACGACCATATCGCCGGTAAGTTGTGTCGTGCAGCGCATCGTGTATGTGCTACGTGGAATGTTTAAAGTAAAGTTACCAAATGTCACAGTCGTAGAAGCACCGGCAGTAAGAGTTACCATCTGTGTACTGGTGTAACTCGTGCCAACAATATAGAACGTTACCGGCACATTATTTTCTTGAACTGTGCCGTAATTATAAACTGTTACTTGTGGTATTATGACCGACCCAGAATCAACCGTACTTGTCGGTGCTAGAATTGCAGTCGGGGCATAATCCCTTACTCGCATAGTATATGAACTTGAGAGTTTATCATTTGATTTAACCATATCGGTACCTAATTGAGTGGAGCAGGTAACCGCTTGGGTGCCTCTAATATTAGCAATGAAGGAGGGGAAGGTAATATATTGTTTAGAATCTGCGCTGTGCAAGGTAACAGTTTGGGTATTATCATAAAAACTGCCGATTTTCAATCGGATGGTATAGGTTTCTTGAGTATTTCCATAGTTATAAACGGAACATGCTGGCGTGACCGTTGCGCCAGAATCTGTTATTCCGCTTGGCGAAATGATTACAATTGGCGCAACATCTCTGACATTGACACTTAATGAGATATCTTTTTTATTATTATCGGCAATTCTATCCCCGGACAACTGAGTCGTACAGCGGACGGTATGAGTGCCTCTGGGCCATTGGTTATTACTCGAGAATTTGATAGATTGGTAAGTACCTGGGGAGTGGGCAATGACATTTTGAGTATTATCATAGAAAGTATTATCAAATGCGTTGGTAACTTTTAATCGTACCGTGTAGGTTTCAGTTAACGTGCCATAGTTATATAATGAGCAGGCGGGCATGATCGTAGCGGTGGATTCGATTGTGCCGATTGGTGCGTTGATTGAGACAACCCCGACATCTTTAATACCGACATTGACGGTCGAGGTAATTTTGTTATTAGCCGGGACTAAATCACTACCGAGCTGGGTGGTGCATTTAGTCGTAAAGGTACCTCGCAGGAGTGCGGTCCATGGGTCAAAATCAATAATGCGTTCTTCATCCGCGGTAAGTCCGTTAATTGTCATGGTTGACAGATAACCGGTCGAGATTGTGAATTGGACATTGAATGTACCGGAGGTCGTATTGCCATAGTTTTTAACTCTTACTTGCGGTGTGATGATTTGACCGGAGTCAACCGTGGTCGGCGGATTCAGGATTTCGATTGGCGATACATCATACACCCGCACAAAAGTAGTTGAAGTGATTTTGTTATTGGTCGGGATATTATCCGTGTTTAACTGGGTAGTGCAGGTTACGGTATAAGTGCCGCGAGGCCATGCGGCAAAAGCCGGGAATGTAACATATACTGCGGTTGACGGGTTATGATTATTAACCGGTTGGGCCTGGGTGTAGAATCCACCAATCCGTAACTGGACCGTATAAGATTCCATTATAGTGCCATAGTTATACAAGGAACAGGCCGGAGTATAAGAAGTATTAGAATCGATATTCGCCGCGGGCACAAGGATTACAATTGGCGCAACATCATGAGCCCGGACCGTGAGTGAACCAGTATATTTATCATTAGAAGGTTTCGCATCATTGGTAAGCTCGGTGGAACAACTCATTGACCAGTTACCTCTGGGCCATTGGTTATACGCAGTGAATGAGAGATAAGCACGGTTACTTGGTCCAAGGTTACTGACCGTTGCGAAGTAATCATAGAAGGTATTCACTTTGAACCGAACATTAAATGATTCGGTTGTATTGCCATAATTATAGAGAGAGCAGGCTGGGGTGTACGAAGTGCCAGAGTCAATGGTCGCTGGCGGCGAAACGATAGCAAATACCCCAACATCCCGCACTCTTACAAAGACTGAGCCAGCCTGCTTATTATTGCTATTTTTCATATCGCCGGCGTTTTCAGTTGAACAAGTTACTGCCCAGCTGCCGCGTTGCACCGCATCCCAGTTAGGGAATGTCAGAAGCAACCCGGTACCCGGTGCGTGACCAACTACTGAATAAGTATTATTATAGAAAGTGCCGATTTTAAATCGGACCGTGTAAGTTTGCGCGGTGTTGCCATAGTTATACACGGAACAGGCTGGTGTAATGGTAGTACCGGTATCAAGCGTGCCAAATGGCGTAAGAATTACTGCGGTTGCGACATCAATCACCCGAACCGTAACGGAACCGGTAATTAAATTATTACTTGGTTTAATATCGTTGGACATTTCGGTAGTACAGCGAATCGTCTGCAAGCCTCTGGGCCAATCCGTATAAGGAGAGAAAGTAACATACCGGGAACTACCTGCCGCATGATTAACTACCGACTGCGCATTATTATAAAAACTGCCGATGCGCATCCGGATATTATAAGTTTCCTGAGTGTTGCCATAGTTATACACGGAACAGGCTGGTGTGTAAGTAGTATTCGAGTCAATATTAGCCGAAGGCACAAGAATTATCAAAGGCGAAACATCAAGCACTCGGACTGTCACCGAACCGGTCTTTAAATTATTGTTGTTTGCCATATCCAGAGCAAGCTGGGTGGAACAACGGGTGGTCCAGGAACCTCTGGGCCAATCCGCATATGCCGGGAAAGTCAGATAAGTTTTACCGCCACCGGCAAGACTATTAATGGTCTGAGTATTATCATAAAAAGTGCCGACTCGGAATCGGACCGTGAAAGTTTCCGTAGTCGTGCCGTAGTTATACACAGAGCAGGCAGGGGTATATGAGGTACCGGAGTCGATAATCGAAGATGGCGCTAAAATAAGTGCGGTCCCGACATCCCGTACTTGAACCGTAATACTCGAGGTTAATTTGTCATTACTTCTTCGGGCATCATTAGCAAGTTCGGTCGTGCACCGAATCGTATACGTACCTCTGGGCCAGGTGTTATATGCTGGGAACGTAATATAAACTGCACTGCCCGGTGCATGAAGCGAAACTGATTGCGATTGATTATAGAAACTGCCGATTATCATCCGGACCGTATAACCGACCATTTGGTCGCCGTAATTATAGACTGTACATGCCGGCGCGATACTGACAGTTGAATCGATTGTGCCAACTGGTGCTAAAATATTTTTGGTCCCGACATCATAAACTCTTACGGTCACTGAACCGGTCATCTTGTCATTACCTGGTGCCATATCGGTAGCGAGCTGGGTTGAACAGGCAGTCGCATAAGTGCCTCTGGGCCAGGTACTGTATGCGGTGAATGTAACATACGCTTTAGCACCGGCCGCAAGACTTGTCACCGTTGCGGTGTTATTATAAAATGACCCGGTCCCGACTCTGAATCGGACTGTGAAAGTTTCAGTCGTGGTGCCATAATTATAAACGGAACAAGCTGGTGTATAAGAAGTACCTGAGTCAATCGTTCCGGGCGGTGCCAGAATTGTAATTACTCCAACATTTCTTACCTGAACTATTACTGTACCAGTTGCCTTGTCATTGGTGCGTACCATATCATTAGAAAGTTCAGTTGAACAACGAACCGGCCAGGTCCCTCTGGGCCAAGTATTATATGCCGGGAAAGTAATGCGAGCTTTAGCGCCTGCGGCAAGATTAGAAACATAAGTAGCCTGATTATAAAAAGTATTAACTCTCATGCGAACTGAACAAGAAACCGCCTGATTACCGTAATTATAAACTGAACAAGCTGGTGTAACGCTGGCGGTTGAATCAATTGTGCCGGTTGGTGCGGTTATGCTGAAACAACTGATATTGAACACTCGGCAGGAAATGGAAAGTGAAGTTTTGTCATTATTAACATTCAAATCACCGCTAAGTCGGGTTGAGCAAGCCGCAGTATAACTGCCTCTGGGCCAAGTTGAATAAGCAGGAAAACCATTAAGATAAATTTTTGCACCCGGTGCCAGACTCGTAACTGTTACCGTATTATCATAGAATGTGCCGATACGGAATCGGACATCAAAACTCTCAGTTGTTGTGCCGTAGTTATACACTGAGCAGGCTGGGGTGTACGAAGTGCCAGAATCAATTATTGCTGGCGGCGAAACGATAGCAAACACCCCAACATCACGGACTCTAACTAAAACCGAACCAGCCTGCTTATTATTACTCGGAATTACATCACCGTTTAATCGCGTTGAGCAGGCAAACGCCCAAGTGCCTCTTTGCACTGCGGTCCAGTTCGGAAACGTCACATAAAGAGCCGTGCCCGGTGCATGACCGGCTATTGCAACCGTATTATCATAAAAACTACCAATTGTAAATCTTACACTATAATCAACTGCCTGGGTGCTGTAATTAAACAAGGTACAAGCCGGGGTAATCACCTGACCCGAATCAACCGTTGGTCCGGGTGCGGTAATCCGGATTGTTGCAACATCAAACACTCGAACCGTAACCGAACTTGTTACCTTATCATTAGCCGGTATCACATCACCCAATTCAGTTGAACAACTAACCACATGCGTCCCGCGTTGAATTGCATTCCAGTTAGCGAACGTAACATACCGATATGTACCTGGCGCATGACCAGTCACGGTAGCAATCTGGTCATAGAACGTCCCGATTTTGAGTCGCACCGTATAAGTTTCAGCTGAGTTACCATAATTATATACTGAACAAGCTGGTGTAACCGTTGCATTCGAATCAACAATACTTGGCGGTACCTTGATTGCAGTTGCGCCGACATCTCGAACTCTCACAAATACCGAATCAATTTTTCTATCATTAGCTGTATTCGCGTCCTGCGGAAACTCAGTCGAACATCTAACTATCAACCAACCTCTTGGTAAAGCGGTCCAGGCCGGGAAACTACTAATCACGCGTTGAGCCCCCGGGGCAAGAGAAGGAAATACCCTAACGACATTATTATATAAACTACCAATCCTCATCCTCACCGAACAGGTTGTTGCAAAACCGCCGAAGTTCTTTACCGTCGCCTGGGGTGTTATCACCGATCCTGAATCGACAATTCCAGTTGGCGCTCCAATTGATAAAACACCGACATCTCTTCTCGAACCATATGCTCGAACATCGTCAATATAAACTCCTTCTGCCGTATTCGCACCATCGGAATTAAAACGAAATCGTATTGCATTTGCTGTATTTGGAAGATCGGTCATAAGCTTATCGCTAAACCCGCCTAAATTACCTGACAACGCCCAATAAGTTTCCCAAGTACCGAGCACCGAATCAAAATATTCAAAATAAACATAATCCACATATTCTTCTGTATTAATCCATAAGGAAAATGTGACTATCCCTCTTTCGTAACTCCCAAAAGTGACCGGACGTGACATCCAGTTGTCCGAATTGTTTTGATATTCAGATCCACTGCAGGATTTAGCGCTATACGACGGAGAACTAGCCCGAGCCGAGGACTTTGTCCAGACATCTCCCGTACCTCCCAAAGTCCATCCAGTCGGAAAATTAGTCATATCATCGGACCAAAGTAATTCCTGCGCAGAAGATAAAGAAATTACAACTAAAACCAAAGCTACTACAAGTCTTAATTTCATTTAAGGCCTCCTTGAAACATTAAAATTTTAACATTTATGTTTTTGTTTATATCTTGTTTTGTGTGTTTTCTTACCCGTTTCATTATTGTCCTTTTTTTATAAAAATATTTAAAGCTGACATCTTTATTGCTAATGCTCAGTTTCTATTAATGCCCATCATCAATATAATCTAAATATTAGATTTTTTGCCTAACAAAAAATAAATTTCCCTTAGGGTTAATTTGTGTGGTATTAAGTGATTAAAACTAAATAAACTATCCAGCTAATATTTTATACTTAATCTTTATCAATGATATTATACATAAAATTTATTAATTGTCAAGTCTTTTATTTGAGCTCTGAAAAACTATGAAAAACAACCACGAAAGCACGAAACTCGCGAAAACACGAAATAGCAATAAATTCATTTTCAATCTATTACAAATTTTCGGGCCTTCTATGTTTTCGTCTCTTCGTAGTAAAAAGGATTTTCCAGTATTCTCTATTTAATCACAGAATTGCCAAAAAAGAGGCAAAATTGCACAACAAACCAAATGAAATGTTACATATTATTATATATTACTCGGTATGAGCCCGTTATCGTGGCTGGTTAATTCTCAATTATGGACTTTTAGCGCACGTGTGATTTTTTCCAAAATCTTTCCAATTGGTTTTGATGTATCAACTTCAATGTAATTTTTTTTACTTTTGACTTTATCGGAATTGCTTTTGATGCGATAATAAATTTCTGGCGTGGCATCCGACAGCGAAAATTCTTTCTCGCGCTTCTTCATGCGCGCCATCACACTCCGTTCCGGACAAGTGCAATTTATCAAAAAGAACTGTGCATCCTGTTTCTGCGCCATCTCTTTTGCTTCATTTCTTGATTTTTCCCAAGTGAAGGTCGCATCAATAATGCAACTCTTGCCCTGACTCAAATAATTTTCCGCTCGGGCGTTCATCTCTTCATAGGTCTTGCCCGAAGCTTCGCGTGTATAGATTCCTTTGCCATACCCTTCGAATCGGTGCACTTCAACTGGTGTATTGGTTATCTCTTTGCGGATTATATCGGAACATAAATGATATGCTGAAATGTGTTCGGCTAAGCGTTGCGCTAGAAATGTTTTGCCGACACCGGGTAGCCCCATTACCATAATCAGTTTTGATTTGGTAGATAAATTCTCAGCATACTTGTACGCCAAAGCAAAATATTGTTTTGCCAGAGCTTTCGCTTGCTCTTTATCTACTTTCGACATGCCGCGGTCATTTAAATTAAATCCGGTTACCTTGCCCCGCACGTAAGCACGATAACATTTATAAAAATCTAATACTTTTAAAAGTTCCCAATCGTTGGTGTAATGCAAGTATCGGTTAACAAAAAAATCAGCCAAATGTTTATGTCGGTAAAATTCCAAGTCCATTACAAAGAATGCAATCTCAGAAGCAACATCAGATACCGCAAATCGTGGGTTGAATTCCAGGCAGTCAAAGATATAAACCTTGTCCGCAATAAAGATATTTCTCGAATGCAAATCGCCATGGCACTGTTTTACTTTCTGATCACTGATCCGTTTCCGAAAGAGCACTTCATGGTCTTTAGAAAACTTTTCAACCTTTTCTTTTATTTCGGAAAAAATCTTTTTGCTAATCGTTATACCGATAAACGGTTCGGTCTGGGCAAAGTTCTCATCCCAATTATATTTGATAATATCCGGCCTGCCATATTTGTGAAATTCCGGTTTCGATTTCGATTCGTTATGGAAATTGGCAATAATCCGCGCAATCTCGCCGACATCCGAATAATTAATTTTATTTCTCTTAAGACAGTTGGTCATAATCGCTTCTTGGGGAAGCTCGCGCATTTTTAAAGCATAATCGAGCACCTGATATTTACCCGCTCGTGGTTTTAACATAATCTTTTGCCCCTGCTTTGCAATCGGGATTACTTCGAAATAAATGTCTGGCGCTAAGATCTGGTTGATTCTAAATTCTTCCTGACAGAAATGTTCCCGCGCGGAAAGCGTTGTATAATCTAAGAACCCAAAGAAGACCGGTTTTTTTACTTTATAAGCATATTTGCCGGTCAAAAACACCCAGGAAGTATGAGTTTGAATTAAATTGACTTTTTTGCAATCTTTTCCCCAAAACTTAGGTTTTAAAAGCAACTGGAGATAGGCAAGGATTGAATTGTGCTGGTTATTAACTGTACTCAAGCTTCGCCTTTTACGATTAGGGCGCCCAATTCTAATGCTTGAAGGTTATTTTCCAAAGTTGCCGGCGGGACCTGTCCACGCAACGCTTTTTTTAAAGAATCGACCGTAACGATTTTAGTTAATTCAGCAAGTGCGCCCAGAAGAACTATATTCATAAAGATTTCCCGTCCGAAACGTTTTCGAGTCATCTCGGAAAGCGGCAAGGTATGGCAATTTTTGGCAACACAGCTTCGTACATAGAACGTATCGTTAATCACAATACCGTCTTTTTTTAAATCTTTTAAAAACGCATCGCACGATTTTTGGGAAAGGCAGGCAAGGATATCAACCTGCCGTGCTTTAGGATATAAAATCTCCTGATCTGAAATTATCACGTCGGTCTTAGATGCGCCGCCGCGTGCTTCCGGACCATAACTCTGGGTCTGGATAACTTTTCTGTCTTCATAAACACCGGCTGCTTCGGCTAAAATCACACCGGCTAAAATCAGTCCTTGTCCACCGGTCCCGGCAAGTCGTATCTCTTTACGCATTATTTATTAACTTTCTGTGCCAATTCCATTACTTTTTTATACACATCGTAATATTCCTGTGCTTCGCTGTCATGCAGCACACCAATCACAATTTTACCTTCTGCATCTTTTGGCTCCTTGACTTGTGAGACCGTAATCGAATTGTCTCTAAAATATTCGAGCATCTTTACCGCATCGCCCATACGATTTAACCGTCCATACAAAGTTGGGCACTGCGAAATAACTTCAACTAAGGCAAAACCATTTTTCTTAATTGCCTGTTTGATTAACCCTTTTAGATGCGGTGTATGATAGGTGGTGCTTCGAGCAACAAAAACCGCGCCAGCTGCTTCCGCCATCTTGCAGGCATCAAAGTCACGCTCAACACAACCATACGGAGCGGTCTTCGCACGTTTCCCTTGCGGTGTGGTCGGCGAGTACTGTCCGCCGGTCATGCCGTAATTAAAATTGTTAATCAAAATCACGGTCATATCAAGATTTCTTCTTGCCGCATGAATAAAATGGTTGCCACCAATTGCCAACAGGTCACCGTCGCCTGCAATCACGATACACTCCATATTAGGATGTGCTAATTTTACACCGGTTGCGGATGGAATTGCGCGTCCATGCAAAGTATGAAACGTATCACAGTCAACATAACCAGGCACCCGCGACGAACAGCCGATACCGGATACGACACAAATTTCATCCTTTTCTAAACCTGATTCACTAATCGCACGCACCATCGCATTCATTGCCGAACCGATACCGCAACCCGGGCAAAGAATATGCGGGAGGCGATCATCAACTCTTAGGCTATTAAAAATCTCTTGGTTCATAATTTTGTTAAAACTTCTTCTGGTGTAATAAGTTCACCGTCGTAGCGGTTCACACCAACCACATCAATACCGCGGTGCACCACTCGCGAAATTTCCCGTATCATCTGTCCCTGATTCATCTCAACTACTAACACTCGTTTCGCGTTCTGCAATAAGTCAGCAACTTTCTTATAATGAAATGGCCAAAGTGTAACCAGTCTTAAAAATCCAATCTTCTTGCCCGATTTTCTTTCAAACTCGTACTTTGCTTCTAAGGCAGTTCGGGCAGAACTACCATACGACACGATTACAGTTTCTGCATCCAAATCAAAATGTTCTTCGATGTGAAGCCAGTCACGATTCAAATCAATCTTATCCCGTAACCGGTCCATTTTCCAGGCGATCGTTTTCGGATCATTAGTTGGGAAACCATCTTTACGGTGAGTGAGACCTGAGATATGAATCCGATAGCCATCGCCAAAATGAGCAACCGGCGCATCGAAGTTCGTATCATCACCATAATGCAAATACTCATCTGCTGATTTAAGAGGTTTTTTGCGCTCGTAGATTGGTACTGATTCGGGTATTGACACCACTTCCCGCATATGACCGACAATCTCATCCGAGAGCAGTATCACCGGTAATCGCAGACGTTCCGAAACCTCGATTGCCTTTACGGTCAAAAGAAATGATTCCATAACGTTCCAGGGAGTCAGCGCAACCGCCGGGTGGTCACCGTGAGTACCCCAGCGAGCCGCCATCACGTCTGCCTGGGCAACTTTGGTTGGTAAACCGGTCGCAGGACCACCGCGCTGGACATTAACGATAACGCACGGCACTTCGGTCATAACCGCATAGCCGATACCTTCCTGCATTAGAGAAAAACCAGGACCAGAAGTTGCGGTCATCGCTTTCATGCCAGCCGCCGACGCGCCAACCATCGCGCAGATACTGGCGATTTCATCTTCCATCTGGATAAAGATACCGCCGAGTTTAGGCAGCTCTTCCGACATCATCTCAGCGATTTCCGTGGATGGTGTAATCGGATAGCCGGCAAAAAACCGTACACCGGCTCTAATCGCACCTAACGCACAAGCTTCATTACCAGAAAGTAGTTGCATACTAAATATTTTTACCACGAAGACATGAAAATTCACGAAGGGCACGAAATTTTTCTTTCGTGTTTTTTTTCTTTCGTGCTTTCGTGGTTATCATTTATTCTTCTTCAGTTTTTTCACAAATATTGCGAAGTCCGGACAGCGCAGTTCGCAGAGCGCGTCGCCGTTACAGGCTTCGATATTGGGCGCATTCACTTTTAAGTCATTGCCTAAATTTAAGACATCTTTCGGACAGAACTCGACACAGATACCACAGCCTTTACAGAACTCTTTTATCACATGGATTTCAATCCCAGATTTCGCTTTATACTCAACAGGTTTCGGATAAGATTTTTTCATTTCGGTTTCTTACTATAATATAATAAATCAATTAAGTCAAGGAGAAAAACAAGAGGTTATAAAGTACTTAATAAAGTATATTTTTAGCTTACTGTTCTGAAATATCATGATTAAGGATGCGCCTCTTAACTAAGTAAATTTACCCATAACAGTAATAGACCTGCTAGATTACCTGCCAGGCAACCAGATAAGCAACCAAGTACGTATAACACTGTCTGGAATATTGAAAGTTGTTTGAGAGAATTTTATATAAATTTCTTAACTACAAACCCCAAATAAGATTAAGATATTATCCTAATAACAAATGATGTTTGTTTAGTTATTTAAAACCGAAATAGTAAAACTAATACCAGAATTATCAAAAGAACGGTTAAACCGGTTATCGCTAAACTTATACCAAATGTTATAGTCAGAAATCCTAAATTGACGGTAAATGTCGGAACGCCGATTGAAAACACTTGGAATAAGAGTGTATGCACCGGTCCGGTTGGAAATATATTAGCCATCATATACGCTAAACCAGAACCGATTATCGCTGCGACAACAAACATTAATATTACCATTCCTACGCCTCTTCTCATTGCTGCTCCCTTATTAGCCACGGATATACACTGCTAAAATATCCTGATTTTATCATTTTAATATAAAAGCGTCCGTGATTTATCTTATGTCTGCTCTTTTTCATCAAAAACACCGTATATTTTATATCCACATTTATTACAAATTTTATTGTCCTTTAATCCGGTTGCGATGGTATTGAAATACCCCCGATTTACAATAAGGTTATGGCAATTAGGACAATAAGTGCTATTATCATGTCCGCCAATATTACCGAAATAGACATAATCTAATTTCTTTTGCGCAATCCCCATCGCCATCTTTAACGTCTCCTCTGATGTATGAGGAATATCGATTTTATAATAGGGAAAATATCTTGTGAAATGAAGCACCGTGTCCCGTCCCAAAGAAGCGCAATAATCGACTAAATCCTGAATATCTTTCTTCGAATCGTTCTTGGTCGGAATTAAGAGATTGGTCAGCTCAACATGACAGGTTTTTTTAGTTGTCTCGATTGTATGCTTCACGGTTGCCAAATCACCTTTGATAAAATCTTTATAGAAATCTTCGCGGATTGATTTCAAGTCGATATTCAACGCATCGATTAATGGTAAAAGTTCGTATAATGGTTCTGGATTTATCATTCCGTTTGTGACTAAGACGTTTTTTAGCTCGGTATCTTTCGCAATTTTCATAACTTCTAATAGATATTCAAACCAGATAACCGGTTCGGAAAATGTATAAGCGATACCGATCGTTGGGTAGCTCATCGCAGTTTTAACGAGTTCTTCCGGTGAGTAAAACTTGCTCTCTGCTTGCTCCTGCGAGATTTCCCAGTTCTGGCAGAAAGGACATTTAAGATCACAGCCATACGTCGCGACTGAAAATATTGGCGCACCGGGAAAGTAGTGATACAGAGGTTTCTTTTCAATCGGGTCCATTGCTATCGAAACGACCTGACCATAATTTATCGCATAGAGCTTGCCGTCAATATTTTTTCTGCCTAAACAGGAACCGACTTTACCTTCCGCAATAATACAGAAATTCGGACAGAGTTTACACTGTAAGAGCTCTTTACCTGCTTTGGTTATCTTTTTATAGTATCTCGCTTCTTTCATAGTTAAGCTTAACGCTTCATGCTTATAACTTGATACTTGGATTTGCGTTATGCGCATTGCGTGGAGCGTATAGCATTATCATTTTACTTCTACTATTTTACCATCTTGTGTACTCAGCACACCTTGTAATCCTAACTTACGAATTAGCTTTTGTCCATCCTTAAGACCTAAAACAAAGACTGCGGTCGCATAAGCATCTGCATCAACACATTTATTCGCGATAATCGTAACGCTACATAGGCCGCTTGGACTTTTCTCAATCGGCGATGCTCTTTTGGGATTGATAATATGACTATATCGCTTGTTGCCTCTCTCGATATAACGTTCGTAATTACCTGATGTGGAGACCGCCTGGCCTTTCAAAAAAAAGGCACTGATGATACCTTCGCCATTAGGATTTTTAATGCCAATCTTATAGCTCTCTTCGCCAAAACAAATAATCTCGCCACCGGCATCGATAAGTCCATTTTTTATCCGTTCCGCTTTTAAAACTTCGCATGCCTTGTCAACCGCATAGCCCACTGCAATGCCACCTAAATCTAAAGCCATATTAGGTTCTAAAAAGATCGAATCACCGTTAATTCGAATTTTTTTATAATCAATGTCAAACTGAAAGTCCGTAGCAGTGATTCCCGTGTCTTCGTAGAATCCCCAAGATTTCATTACTGAGCCGACCGTAATGTCAAATGCGCCGTCCGAGTTTTCTGATACTTCTAATGATTTAATTATGAGCGATTTGAGGTCTGCTGACAAGAGCGCAGAACCGTTTTTGTTAAGCCGAGAAAGTTCGCTTTCCGGATTATATATCGATGCGACTGAATCAATATGATAAAAAGTCTGCATCGCTTTTGTAAAAGCTTTGTGAGCTTGAAGCGAATCTTGCGCTGCGACTTTTATTCTTACATAACTGCCAAAAATAAAATCGCTAAATTCATAATTTTTTATTTTTTGTTTTGTGCAGCCCAGCAATGCTAACAAGACAAATATTAATAATGATTTGGATTTCACTGTTTAATCCTAATCGTAAAATTCGATGGTGTCAACCCCGCACCTGCGCCTAAAAATAAGTGCGGAGCCCGAATCGGGCTCCGCGTGGAGGGTATATAGGGTCATGTTAAATTTTTTACGCTTTTCTTAGTCTTCTTTTTTCAGCAGAACGTTCGAATGATACGTACATTACCGGAATAAATATTAAGGTTAAGAAGGTCGAAACAACTAATCCTCCAATCACCGCTCGTCCTAATGGCGACCATAATTCTGAGCCTTCGCCAATTTTTAATGCTAATGGCACTAGACCGAACATTGTTGTGAGCGCAGTCATTACAATCGGTCGCATACGAATCTGTCCGCCATATTTTGCTGCTTCTTCTAATGGCATATCTTTTTTGCGTCGTAATTGGTTAACATAATCAATATACACAATACCATTTTTAGTCACCACACCAACCAGAATTAAGACGCCAATACCCGATATCAATGAAAGCGCCGTACCGGTTATAAGTAACATCCAGATAACACCAATCACCGCAAGTGGAATTGTAAACATAATAATGAATGGTTCGCGAATCGATTCGAACTGTGACGCCATAACCATAAAGACTAAGACGATAGCAATCAAGATCACAAAGCCAAGATTTTTAAAAGACTTCATCATATCCGCATAGGAGCCAGCGGGCTTAATTTCAAAACCGGGGGGTGGTTCGATATTGCTAATTGCACTGTTAGCCTTGGTCGCTAAACGACCAGCTGACTGACCAACTACATTGCCGGTAACACTGACAATACGACCCGTGTTTTTGTGCTCAATCTGTAATGGACTTGTTCCGTTATTGACTACTATGACATTTTTAAGAAGCACTGGTCCGATCGGTCCATTAATTGTTGTTCCCAGCACTCGTGAAATTTCATTACGCTGGTCTTCTCGCAAACGTATCAAAATATCATATTCTTTACCACTTATTCGATATTTAGTTGCGACATTTCCCTCCAACTGAGTTCGGAGTGCGCTACCAATCTGGTATGGCGAAAGTCCGTAACTTGCTGCTTTGACTCGGTCAACCAGGAGTTGAATTTCCGGATCACCTTTTTCCCGACTGGATTTTAAATCAACGATACCCGGAATCGTTCCAACTTTATTAATTATTAAAGAAGCTAATGAATCACCGGTTCGGATATCATCACCCAGAATATCGATTTGAATTGGCGCACCGCTACCGAAAAATGCACTCATGCTCCGACTACGACTGGCGCGAACGACTAAGCCAGGTATATCGACCGCCTTTTTGCGTATATCCTGTTCAATCTGTAGAGCAGTATATTTAGAATTCTTTTTGACCAGAATATCAAGCGAACCGGTATTAGTTCGGGCTTGGCCAAATAACTGAGCGAAAATTGACGTTGCCTCACCGACCTGCGTGAGCATGCCGTCTAATTCCGGTGACCATTTATCAAGCACATACTTTTCCAAAGTTGAAATTGATTGGTTAGTTATCGCAAGATTGGAACCAATCGGCATCTCAATCGTCAACTCCCTTAAACGACTTTCTTGTTCGGACATGAATTCAGTTTTTAAGAGTGGCACCATCATTAAAGTAATAATAAAGATACCTAATGTACCCCAGATTACCAGCTTGCGATGACGGAGTCCCCAGCCAATCGTATGACCATAGAACACTTCCAATTTTTTATATATCCGTTCTGACCATCCCATAAATCCTTTTTCCTCTGTCCCGGGAGGCGGAAGTTTTAGATAACGACTGGTGAGCATTGGGATCATTGTCAATGCCACACCTAAAGAAGCGGTCATCGAAAAAATTATGACCCAGGATAGCTCTCTAAAAAATATCTGCATAAATCCACCCAAAAGCAACAATGGGAAAAAAACAGCTAAAGTTGTTAAAGTTGAGGCGGTAACTGCCATACCAACTTCAGAAGTTCCAACACTTGCCGCTTTAACTTGCTCATCACCCCACTCACGATGACGGAAGATACTTTCAAACACTACGATTGCATCATCTACAATCATTCCAATCGCAATCGCTAAACCCGCCATCGATAAAATATTGATGGAGAAACCGAAGATATACATAAAGAATAAGGCAAAAAGGGCGGACACGGGAATTGTAAATGCAACAAACATTGTTGCTCGAAATCTCCGTAAGAATACGAAGATAATACCAATTGCAAGAAGACCACCAATAATTAAATTAGATATGACATTATTGACTGAGGTTTTAATCGATTCGGAATTATCCCAGAAGATATTTAGCTGAATCGAGGATGGCAGAGTTTGATTAATCTCCCGGATTTCTTCTTTGACCGCGTTAGCGACTTTAATCGTATTCGCATCTGGACGCCGTTGAACATACATATATATCGTATTAGTGTTATTGACCCGCGCATAAGATTTCTGTTCTTCCGGTGCCCAAGCCACATCGGAAACCTGTCTTACTAAAATTGGTGTGAACCCTTTATTACCAATTACCGTGTTGCGGATTTGTCCTAAGTCATCATATTGACCAATAAGTCGCAAAAGATATTTTTGCTCTTTGGTTGAAACCGAACCGACCGGGTAGTTTAAATTTTGTGCCTGAAGCATCGTGGCGAACTGGTCTAAGGTGATGCCAGCTTGAGTCAATTCTCGCTGGTCAACCGTTATCTGCACCTGCCGCATTCGGGCACCGATAACTGCGACGGCTGCTACGCCGGGAACCCGCTGCAAAGCTTTTGAGACATCGTCCGCAATATCACTTAACTCAGTTACGGCAATCTTACCGGAAAGGGTCATACTGAAAATTGGCATCACCGATGAGCTGATTTTAAATACGAAAGGTTTTTGGACTTCGTCTGGCATCTGCCCAACCGCTTGGTCAAGCCGGTCACGAATGTCCGAAGACGCTGCATCCAAATTAGTCCCCCATGCCATTTGTATTGTGATTACTGAAATGTTTTCGGCTGAGCGTGATGTTATATCAGTAAGGCTAGGCGTGGTGCCTAGTTGCTGCTCTAAAACATTCGTCACTTTTGACTCAACTTCTAACGGCCCGGCACCCGGATATACAGTAGCAACCATAATCGTAGGTAAAGTTATATTGGGGTAAATATCAACATTCATTCGGGTTGCGCCAATAATCCCAAACAGAATTAACCCGATTACTAACATAAAAGTAGTTACGGGATTTTTTATCGAGCTGTCAGCAATTTTCATTGCGCACTCTCCTCAATGGTTCTAACTTTGTCACCGTCCGAAACTCTTTCTTTACCAACTGTGATAACTTTTTCACCGCCATTAAGACCTGATACTACTTCTGCATACTCGTTACCGACTAAACCGAGTTTAATTTCTTTTGTATGGGCGACACCATTATCAACAACGAACACTTTATTCGAACCATCAGTAAAAAGTGCAGTGTTTGGCAGAACAACCACATCATTTTTCTGTTCGAGTGTCAGTTTTACGCTTGCCGCCATACCTGGAATTAATTTATGTTCTTGATTCGGTACGGTAATTTCTACGCTTGCCGAACCCGATATCTGGTCAACTACGGTAGTTAAGTTAGTAACCACCCCTTCAAAAACCATACCTGGTAAAGCGGTAACACTTACTTCCGCTTTAGCACTTTTTTTCACATAAGGCAGGTCTTGATCGGAAATTGGCGCTTTGACTCTTACATAATTTGCGTAGCTGGCAACGGTTGCTACCGGCATATTGAGTGAAGCATTTTGTCCGACTTCCACATAAATCTTACCAACTGTTCCGGAAATTGGGGAGATAACCGGTCCTGGTTTATAATCCATACCTGGAATGTCATTAAGTAGATAGAGAATCGTATCACCTTGCTTGACTGAATATCCTTCAGGCTTCACAATCTGAATAACCCGTCCCGCAATTTTCGGTGTCACGTTGACCTGTAAATCGCCATAAACCGAACCGAACAATTCGACTGACCGATTAACGATATGACGACCAACGGTTATAACTGCTACGGTCTGGTTAATTCTAGTTTCAATATTTCTGCCTTTTCGGTTCTGGCAGCTAATTGATAAAGTTGAAATTAATAATCCGATTGTAATAAATACAAAGATTCTTTTCATCGGGTTATTGTTTTTGTTTCTAATATTCACTTTATCCTCCTCTTATTTACCCAAAGCGTTTAATAATTTTACTTGTGCAATTATACAATTTGCGATTGATGTCATCTGGTCAAATTTTGCTTGTGTTAAAGCCAGTTGCGTATCCATATACTCAAGATTTGTAATTTGACCGTTGTTATATCTTTCCTCAGCCAAGCTTAGTGCCTGTTCCGCGGTCTTAACATTTTCGCCCTGATAAGACAATATCTGCTTTTCCTGCTCTAAATTAAAATACGAACTCTTTACATCTAATTTTATACCATCTTCAACTAATGCTAGTCCGAGCTTTGCCTGCTTTAATTGCGCTTTGCTCTGTTTGAGTTTAAACATGTTGGAACCACCATCAAAAATTGGCATTGATGCGCCGATCGTTACGTTCCAATCTTGCCCCCATTGATCAGCACCAATACCATATGGTTTTTTATAATCATAATTAAACGCGGTGAAGACATTTGGTAAAATCGCAGTTCTCTGTATCCATAATGCACTGTTTGTAATACTGACCATGCGTTGCATATTCTTAATTTCAGCTCTTTCCTTTAATGCGATATCGATCGCATTATCTAAATTAGTTTCTTGAGATTGAAATGCAAACTCGCCTTCAAGCTTGATTGGCATTTCATCGCTTATGCCTAAAACTGCTTTTAAAGCTGTATAAGCAATTGTTTGTCCGTTTTCGATTCGGATTACCTGCGAGCGGATATTGGCTAACTGCACTTTGGCTCGTAACAAATCAAGATTGGTAACCATCCCGCTTTTATATAATTTGTCAATTTGATTAATATGTTTCTCCATTTGTGAGTAAGCGTCATGCATCAGTATGACACCCTTATCCGCCAGCATCGTTTGATAAAAAGTTTGGGTCACTTGTAATTTTAAATCTTCCTTAACCTTACGATAAGTCTCTTTTTCCATATCAGCACTGAGCCCGCCAATCTTATAGGCATTAATTAATTTACCCCAAGTGAAAAGTGTTTGGGTTACACCGGCTCGCAGATCGTAGTTGTCTTTTTGTGTCATTTGCAATGTTTCAATAATCGCCCCGGTCATAACCGGAATGCTATCGGTAAATCCAATCATATTGCCAAAGGTATCATTAACTTGAAATGAAGCATTTCCATAAATTGGAATAGTCATCGGAAAACTCTGAGATCTCGCCAATCGGGTATAAGTACCAGAAAGACTTACTTGCGGTAAAAATGAACCGAAAACAGCTGCTCTTGCTGCGCTTTTCTCGTTTAATTTTTCCTTTGCGATCAGTACCGATTTATTGTTTTTTAATGCCAGATCAATTGCATTATCCAACGTCAGATACAAAGTATCATTTACTGCTTGTGCGATACCGGCAAAGACTAAAAGCATTGCGATATAGCAAATAGCTTTATTTAGCTGGTTTGTCATTTAGACTCCTTTTTATCTTTTATTCCATCGAAAAATAATTCTTTTATCGTTTTGTTTCTATCTTTGATATCAACAAAATGTACTCTAGAAATTAAAAATGTAGGAATTAGATGCAAAAAATACATTGCCGCGATTTGAGGATTAATTTTTTTAAACTCATTGCTTTTAATACCGCTCTCGATAATCTGCGCAATCAAATCAACCGATTTTAACATCTTTGGTTTTATATGACCCTTCATCTTTTTCATCAACTCGTCAGTCAGATTAATATTTTCAATTGAAACAAATGAAGTTGTCTCTTTTGCTTGGGCAAAGTATCGTGCCATCTCATCAAAAAATCGTTCCAATTTTTCCGTTGCGCTTATCTTTTGCCTATTTATCATTCCGATCATATTTATTGCATCGTCGAGCCGATGATTAATAAGATGAATATAAATGCTGGTTTTATCTTTAAAATAAAGGTAGAGCGTTCCTTTAGCAACGCTTGCCTCCTCAGCGATGTCCTCCATCCGCGCCGAGAAAAAACCTTTACGAAAAAAAACTTTTTCTGCTGCTCTTAGTATTTTTTCTTCTTTATCGTGTTCCATTTTTATTTCTTTTTCAGATTACCTCGATTGTCTTACGGTATTAACCTACGTAATCTTTTTGAATTTACCAATCTTTTGACTGACTGGCCAGTCATTTTAAATAAAAATTTGCTTTTTGTCAAGTGCTTTATTTGATTCTTCTCCATTTAGGGTGCAAGATTTATTATGAAGAATACATATAGCAAATTATTAATCTCTTTATTTCCAATCACTTATTAGAAAATAAGTAAACAAAAATGGTTTATAGCAATAAGAGAATATGTAGTTAATTATCGGTTGCTTATAACTAACTTCTTTATAAGGCGTTAACGGTATTTTAAGGCTTAAAAACAGCACCTTATTTGGAGATGAACCTTTTTTTGTTAGATTATAATATTATTTTGTTACCACCTCAGCACCGCCAAATACAACGTGCAGTTCTATGTAAAGATAATTTTGGGAGTCGGTTTGTTTCAATGTATCTGATTTATAGGTGTATTCGCCAAACCCTACCATAATTCCATCCGGCATTCGAGCACGACCAAACGCTGATGTCGCCCTGATTTTTACCGGCATGGTCGGATTGATTTTTATAACCGCACTACCAAACACAGTATTAATTTCAACTTTTGAGATACCTTCTTTTAACTGAGCATTTGATAGGTCAATTACGCTTTTTCCAAATATTACATCATATTTACCGGAAGGACTGACCGCTTCGATTTTTTTCTCTTCAAAAATTGCCGACCGGGTAGTTCGATGGAAAGAAACACCGGTAAGAACCCTTATGCCAATGTAAATCAGAAATAATCCGAAAAGTAAAGGGATGATGGGAATTTTAGTGCCGAAGATAACATTGATAATGACAACCAGGCCAATGATAATAATTATTATGCCCCAAAACATTCCGCCACAAAAACAGCCCATTCTCATGGTTCTCCTTTCTGTAAAAAGTTTACGTTTTATCCTAAAAGATATTTCGGCATTTGTCAATCTTATTCTTTATTTACCCCTTGACAGGCAATAGAAATAGATATATTATTAAATTGGAGCAAACTACAGAGCAGAAATGTAATAAAGGAACTCTGCAGTTAAAAACATTTATGATTAAAACAATTATAATCATACTTTTCTTAGCCTTTTGTTTTGCCAATAGCCAACCGCAAGTTCTAAATAATTGCTTATCGGATACGTTTGGATATTATTATCTTGATTCGGACACGACCGCACCAGGTGCACCGGTCTTTAACTGGGCCTCAATTTATAATCGGGGTACCAGAATCAGTGGTCTTGCTGACGATAATGTAAAAGGACCTACCCCACTCGGATTTAATTTTAAATACTATTGGGGAATGAAAAACAGCCTCTATATCGGTTCTAATGGTTATGTTTCGTTCGACGATGATTTCTTATCAGCACTACCATTTCAATCTTTACCATCCTGTCAGAGACCGAATAATATCATAGCACCATTAATGACTGATTTAGACTTTACGGTGGGTACCCCATCTTGTTGGTATTGGACTAATGCGTCAGACACTTTTATTGCTGAGTTTGATAGCGTGCAATTCTGGTCAACTGGCGGTTTGGCAACATTTCAGATAATTCTCTGTCGCAGTGATTCGTCGATTACGTTCCAATATCTGACCATGCAGGGCAATCCTTCCGGTGGGTGGTTGAGTGTTAACAGCAATACGGTGGGAATTGAAAATTCTTTAGGTAATGTCGGCGTACAATATTTAAAAGATGGTATACCGGCTGGAAATGTACTTCACGGTAACTTAGCGATTAAGTTCTTTAAAGCGCTAGTCACACAACCGGCAATGCATGATGCGCGCGTAGTCAATGCAATGAATAAACAATCCGGCGCGATTTTCTTACACCCGGGTAGCAGCTTTAATGTCTGGACCAGAGTTGAAAACTCCGGTAATGATTATGAGGACTATTATCCGGTCTATGCAAAGATTACGAACGAGCAAGCTTCTTTAGTCTATGCGGACTCAGAAGATCTAACGTGCCGAATACCGGGGATGATCGATTCGCTGATGTTCTTAAACACGTGGCTGCCGGCTAATACTGGTCGGTACCGCTTGAACGTGCAGACCGCCTTAACTGGTGATATTTGTCCGGAAAATGATATGATGCAGGTAGAAGTAAATGTAATTGACAGTTTCAGTTGGAATTATCTTGCTTATGACAGTGAGCCGAGTATCTTGCTTGACTGGAATCGTCCGGCTGGATTTGCGAATCAATTTGTTCCACCACACTATCCCTGGTATATAGGAGGTGCTAGAATTTATGCGTCGGCCCCTTCTCCAACTAATGTAATGGTAAAGGTCTTTGATGATAACGGTTCGGGTAATTCGCCCGGCGACGTTTTGGCGCAAGCTGATATGACTGTTTCTAACCCGAACTGGTATGGTGTGCAATTTCCAGACCCTATAGTAACAATTTACGACGGTGCATTTTTTATCGGAGCAACCTCATCAGTTGCTAATCTATCATTTGGAATGGATACCATTCCGCCTTTTTCTCACCGACTTTGGGAATATACCGGGACCTGGAGTCCAAGTCGGTTCAGCCTAAATCGCGATGTCTGTATCCGCTCATTGGATTATGCTGGCACGGAAGAATTACCCAAGAACAATGTTAGCATGACGCATGTATCAATATTACCGAATCCGATCCGCAATTTCGCAACGATTCGATTCACTAACCCGACGAGAGATAATAAGTCGGTTCGGATTTACAATTCGTCTGGTGCATTAGTCAGAATTTTGGTGACAAAAGACGAGATGGTTATGTGGGACGGCAAGAATAGCGCGGGTATCGAATTAGCGAACGGTTGTTATTTCGTTCACCTCGATGACCGGTCGGTTGCTGGAAATAGAGACGCTACGCTTCGCGTCAACACTTTAAGAAAAGTTATCATCGCACGGTAGTCTTTTTTACTTTTCGCAGTAAGGCATATAACCATCGCATTGTTGGCACATTGCAATAAAGGTCAAAATCTCTAAGTTTTTTTGATGTCCAGTGCGGTGGAATAGAATTATTCTTGGATAAAGCATCCATTGGTTGATACCTCATCGCATACGGGTGAGTACCAAGTTTTAAAATCAGTTTTGCCCGTTCGTAAGCATCTTCCGGTGTTTCAGTAAATCCGTAAATACAATAGACGATAACTCTCTCTTTCGGTTTGATACCATAATTTTTTAAAATATCTAATGTATTTCTTAACGAGGGTTCGTTTTGCAAGCTATCAAACGTGAAGCGCCAGATTTTTAAATTAAGTTGTTTGGTGAAAAGCTCGACGTGCCAAGGTTCTAAGAGCCGCGCATCAAGACCGTGCAGAAAATCGACGAATTGTAATTGCACAAGTTTTTCGGTAGCGTTTTCGATGTGGATTTTTGAGCAGGCTAGAAAGTTCGGGTCTAAAATAACCGGGGCAGGGGTGAAATCAGGCAGTTCCCGTAGCGTACCTTCGACTTGGGGTACTGAACAGAACTTGCAGTTCCTGATACAACCGCGCGATGTGTAAGTTGACTTATAATTACCGCCTTCTGAAGCAAAGCGTGGATCGAGCCCGATTGTCGGTGTGATGCCAGTCTTGGAAAAGACGTATGAAGCCATTATCGATGGTGCCGGCCCACCGATTTCAATTGTTGTGCTCGGCGATACTCGAGCGGTTTCTTCGGTTAATGTCGGGATATCCCAGGTGTAAAGAGCACTTAAGTAAACCGCATCATAGCCATTAGGATTTTGAGCGCCCGGCTTGGCTTTAGTAACTTCATGTCCATTGCGTCTTAACCAATTCGCGATTTTTTCTGTGCCGAGGTTATAATCGGAACTGCAATTGATAACTAAAGTTCTCATACTGCAAGCGGTGGGTAAGTCTGAAAATACTTTTTAAGCGGCATATTAATATTGTCCATAAATTCCAGCGAGATTTCAATAGCGTCAACTGTATATTCTTTGATACGTCGGGCAAGATAACCTTGACGTGATGCGGAAAGATTATCTGCGATGAGATATATTTTTAGCTTGTTTTGGGTTTCTTGCACAAGCTGGAATTTTTTAATTTCTCGGTTCTTTTCTAAAAGGGTTGTAAAAAAACTTGCTCTTAGGAACTGACCGTTCGGTGAAACGATTAAATCGCTCACCCGACCCTGAGTTATATCCATTAACGGAAACGCACAGCCACAGCGGCATTTTCCTGACTTTAAGAAACCATAATCAGCGGTCTGGTAACGGATAAACGGCATCGTATAGTTTTCTAAGTCAGTCACAATAATTTCGTTATCAGGTGCGAACTCGACATAATAAGAATCAATGAAGATATGCAACCCATTGTGAATTTTGCATTCCTGCGCGATTGACGGGAACTCAGTTGTACCATATAACTCGAACACTTCACCTTGAAATATTTCTTCAATAAATTTCCGTGCTGGGTAGGTGAGAATTTCGCCCGATAGAATTATTTTTTCGGCGCGGACATTTCTCACATTCCAGTTTTTAAGATAAGTTGCCAGAGCAATCATGGTTGAGGGGTAGCTGTAAATGAGTTTGGGTTTATGCCGGTCGATTTTATTAAAGAATTTTTGGATTATCCGCTCGTCTGGTTGGAACCGCTCTTCTATGGTTTTAGGACAACACAAAGGGGTCTTGCCCGATGAAAGCATCGCAGCATCTAAAACCAATCGGTTAGTCAAGTATGAGAAGAATGGATTTTTCTTATCTCTTAACGGAACTAAGAGTACCCACGGCTGACCGAGTTCAAATTCGGCAAAGTCAAAAATTCTTAAATTTTGGGCAAGCTCTTTTGCAAAAAAATCTTTGTCAATATAGAAACTGAAGGCGGGACCACTTGTGCCGGACGTAGTCTTTCGGATAAGTTTTGTGTTGGATTTTATCGCTTCGTTGCCAGCATCTTTAAGTTCCTGTTTGGAAAGGAGCGGCAGATTTTGTATACCATCTAAATTATGATTAACGAATCGATTCTGGTAAAATGGAATGTCTCGGGAGGCGTGGGTAAGCAGTTTTTTTAGTTTATCCGCCTGCAAATTTTCCAATTCAGATTTCATGAGCATGCGGCGTGCTTTAGCTAGCTCGTAATGGGTCAAGAAGGGGTTATTTAAAATTTTAGCCGATGTTTTAAGTAGCGATAAACGACTAATCATTTTTTCTCATCCAAGCCTTGACTGTCTTTTTGAATGCTGATGATAATTCTTTAGGGGAGGTAATCGATTCAACAAAACGTCCGGATAAATATTGCAGATTACCAGATAAACTTTTGATGTTACAAGCGTCCGCATAATTAAATATTTCTTTAAATTTATCGCCCAGACCCTTTAAATCAGGAAATTTATTTCGCTGGTATGCTAAAGTTCCTGGATATGGCTTAAATATTGCGACCGACATCGTAGCGCGTGCGTTCTTCCAAACATGTTTCATTAGTGCCAAAGTCTGATTTAGAGTTATTCCATTCTCGCCCGGCAAACCGATAATAAAATCTGCATGCACTTTTATTCCCGCATCTCTTACCATTTTTACCAATGTTCCAACTTCATCAATTTTTATTCCACGGTCAGCTCGGTCTAAAAGCTTTTGCGAACCAGATTCAAATCCAATACAGATATTTTTACAGCCGGAGCGCTTCATTAATTTGAGTAATGCTGAATCGAACCGCTTATGAATATCAGCTCGGGAACAGCATCGCCACCGAATTTTTAAACCTTTTTCTAAAATACAATTGCATACCGCTCTCATTCGGTCTGGCTCTAAGGTAAAGTTATCATCCGCGAAATTAAAGTCTCGCACTTTATGTATCTTGTAAAGGTATTCAAGTTCGGCCAATAAGTTGTTAGTTGAGCGAAAGCGTACATTTCTTTTCCAGATTATTGGAGAAGAGCAATAAGCACAATTATAAATGCAGCCGCGTGAAGTATGCATTTGTCCTAATGCTTGCTTCGGATATTTTTCTAAATCGATCAGTAAGTCAAGATTATCAAACGGAAGCGAGTCGAGATTCAAGATTTCTGGTCTTGGCGTGTTGGTTATAATCTTGTCGTCCTTTTTATACGATATCCCTTGCAAGTAATGTATATCTTGACCAGTCGTTATTGCAGTAGCAAGTTCTAAAATAGTTAATTCTCCTTCGCCATGAACTAAATAATCAAAATACGAAACTTTTAAAGTGTCATTTGGCATTGCGGTTGGATGAATGCCGCCTACGATGATAATCGTATTTTTATTTGACTCTTTTGCTAATTTAGCAATACTGACCGCTGATTCGAATGCATCGGTCGGAAAGCCAAGACCGATAATATCTGGTTTGTAATCTAATAAAAATTTTTTAGTATAACCGAGTTTGTCTTTTGCTTTAAATCCAGCATTAAAAACCACAACATCATATTTATTCTGTCTTAATACCCCAGCAATTGAAAGAAGTCCGACTGGGATTAAATAATCTCTCTTTTGTGACTTATCTGAGTATGGTGCGACTAATAGAATTTTTGGTTTCATTGTAAAAGACCTTTGCTTTCGGCAAGACTCAAATAGCGCGATAATACTTTACCTGACATCGTCTCAATCGAGAAGTCTCGAACAATTTTTTCTCGCGCTCGGTCGCCAATTGATTTTGCTTTGTCATGGTTTTGTAATAGTTCTATTATCGCAGATGATAGTTGGTCTACTTTATTAGGACTGATTAAAACACCATTTATGCCATCATCAATAAGCTCTGGGACTCCACCAACCTTGGAAGCTATGACCGGTAATCCGAATGACATCGCTTCGATAATCGAGACTGGTAGTCCTTCCGAGTGTGTAACCAGCACAAACACCGAAAGCATTGAAAGTATCGGTCGGACATCACTAACAAAATCCGTTATGATAAAATATGAGTGTAAGTTAAGCTTTGTAATAAGATCCGTAATCCCTTTTTTCTTTTTTCCGTTACCGACTAAAATAAATTTTATTTTTGGGAACTTTTCAATGATTTTTGGAACAGCACGAATCAATTCTTCGTGTGCCTTAAATGATGAGAACGCGGCAATCATTCCGACGATTGGTAAGGGGCAGGTGCCGCGACCACTAATTACCCATGCTAAATCGATGCCGTTGTGAATAACAACAATTTTATTTGCTGGTATTCGGTCACGATTCACAAGCAGTTCTTTTCCTTTATTAAAGACCGAGATATACAAATCAATCCATCGCGAAGTCGCACGGTCAAGGAATGAATGATACCATCTTCGCCAGTTATCTTCGGTTCGCAGACCGGTTATGCCAATTGGAGTTTTGGTTAATTTTATCGCCACGCGACTAAAGATACTAGTCCAAAAACCATACATATGGACAATATCAATTTTATTCTTTTTTAAGAAACGACATAACCTAATAAATGCAACAATTAATTCTAACATGTTGTAGCGTTTAGATACTTTAAACAAACGAGTTTCAGCGTTGAGTCTTTTTGCCCGGTCTAATAATAGCCCCCCCGGAAAGAATGCAGCGACATAGAAATTAAATCGGGTCCGGTCGGCAGTTTCTAAGAATCGTAAAATCATTGTTTCGGTTCCGCCTAACTCAGTGCCGGCGTTAAGGTGTAAGACGTTTAGTTTTCTCATGTTTCGACTTTAATTCATTTATCATCTTTTGGATAATTGTCTTATCGCCTTGCCAATATTTTAAACAGTTTTCCAGCGCGTTAACCGCGTTTTGATAATCTTGTTTATTCGAATACGTCAAAGCAAGATTGTAATAAGTTTGAGCCGGCTCTTTTAACCAGCGAATGGCAAGCTCAAATTCTTTAATCGCATCGTCATATCGACCTTTTCTACCGTATGCGATTCCTAAATCATTGTGCGCTTCACCGAAATCAGCTTTTAGTTCAATCGTTTTCTTAAATTGCGCTATCGCATCATCATATCGGTTAATATCCCGGTACGCAGTGCCTAAAGTATAGTGCAACGAAGGATCGTCTCTTAACTGACAATCTTTGATTGCAATTTCAAGATTTTCAACTGCTAAATCATATTGTCCGAACTTTTGATAAATCGTTCCTAAGGCAGCATAACTTTCAGCTGATTTTGCTTCGAGTTTAATTGAAGTCTCTAAGTTCTCGATTGCTTTCTCGTAATTGTTTAGCTGATAATATGAGATCCCAAGGTTATAATAGGGTTTTGCAAAAGTTGGCGCTAATTGTATGGTTGCTTCAAACTCTTTAATCGCTTGTTCTGTTTTGCCTGATTCGAGCAGTCCAATACCGACATTATTGTGGCCTTGCACCGACTTGGGATTATTTTTAAGCGTCGTAGACCAAAGGGTGTATTCGGATTTATAATCATAATTTCGTTGAGTAGTTTTAGCGGAGTAGAGCGTAAGGATTAATACAAAAATTAATATTGAAATGATTCGAGTTGATTTCTTTGCTACGCCATTTGCAAACAGCCAGCCAAGAATTAAGCAGAAACCGAACGAGGGGATATAAAGATAACGTTCGGCAAGAAAAAATGTTTTGGGTAGGATATTGGAGACTGGTAATAAATTAATTAGAAACCAAGCGATCCCGAACGAAATTATTTTATACTTTCGATATGTTATAATGCATAGAAAAATGATAAAGAGTAAAAGTAGCGAGGACAATAAAATCCCATCCTGAAAAAGTGAGGCGTAAGCTGGAAAATAATAGTCGATATTTAGCGGGTGGGGGAAGATGAGCAATTTTACGTATAAAGCAAAAGCTTTGAGCTGGGTTATGAGAATGGAAAAATACGGGCGGTTTCCGGACAGGCTGTGTCCGAACGAGACCGTATCAAAACCGGAAATTCTAAAATTCCAGCGTGGTGAAGGGATTGAAAATAACAACAAGAATACCGCCAATAAAACAAGATAGGGCAGATAATATTTAAATGTAACTTTTACTTTGCTAAAATATAAATCATACAACAATAGCAGTAATGGGAAAATAAATGCTACTTCTTTCGCACCTAATGCAAAACCAAAAAAAATAAGGCTTATCACCAGCGACCAATAATTTTTATCAGTTTTCTGTTTTATATAGAAAATTAACCCGAGCAACATAAAAAGCATCGCTAAAATCTCTTGACGGTGCGATATTATCGATACTGCTTCGGTATGAATTGGATGGGTAGCGAATAAAAGGCCGGTAAAAAATGCGGTCCATTTTTCTTTTAGAATTGAATAAGTCAGTGCATAAACCGCTACCGAAGTTAAGATGTGAAACATAAGACTCGTCAAATGAAAACCAAACGGTTTAAGCCCCCAGATTTTATAATCGGTGAAAAGAGAAATAGTTTCAGTTAACCGGTAGCGATGACACTCGGAAAAGAGGTCTTTAAAATTTCTAATCCAGAGGTTGTCGACGACTTCAAACTTGTCGTCATATACAAAACCATTCTTAAGCGTGTTGAAATAAATAACAAAAGATATTGCGATGATAATTAATATGAATATAAGATGTGTTCTTCGGTTAATCATTTTTCGCCTAATTGAATATAATTTATTATAACGAAAAATGCAAGTCATTTGAAAAATAACATGAATTTGATAGATTCTGTTTTATAATAGAGACATGCCTCTAGTGTTTACAATTTCTCCATTATTAAATTGACAAAGTAAATTCTTAGCGACGTAATTTTACTGCTAATTTTTCAAAAGGTATAAGATGAAAAAATTAAAAGAACGGGATTTTTTTGAGTTGTTTTTCTAATTTTAAGGTTAAATAACCAACCCCGACTCCCAGAACGGCGCCAGCCAAAACATCGGATGGATAGTGTTCGCCAAGATAGATTCTGGATATGCCTACCAATATACCTGAGCCATACAAAGGAATTGTAAGGTTCGGATATTTGGCGCTGTACACTGTGGCTAAAGCAAACCAATTTGCCGTATGACCTGACGGGAAAGACGAATTCCACCGGGAATGATTGTGATTTTCTGGGCGTTCACGGTTGATAATCGCTTTTAATAATAACGTTGTTGTAGCAGTGCCAGCCCAAGAAGTCGTGGCAAGTTTTGCGGTCTGCCGCTCTTTTTCACCGCCAAAATAAAAAACGGCGAGATTACCTAAAGCCAAACCACCCAAACCCGAGCCATGCTCAGTAGCTTTCATTATATTGTCCATGGTCGGCGACTGCCAATCATTCCGAATCGTATTGTATAATTTGTTGTCGAGATTGTCGTTAGGGACAATTGTTGGATTTGCTGACAAAAGTCCTACACTGAGGAAGCATAAAAGAAGAATACAGTATGTTTTCATGTTTAGAATAACACCTCTATTGATATACTCTTATTTTTAGCAATGTCAAGTATACGTTGTTTCAATTGTAATTCATAAGCTCGAAGATTTTTCGAGATGATCTCATAGTAAGTTATTGCTTGCGGATACCCATTTTTTATCTTGGATAGTATGAACGGAAGTTTTTTATTAAAGTAATTCAGTTTATCAACTAGTACTCGCTTTACTCCAGTTGATTCAAAGGTGTCAAATATTTCATTTAACGCTGACCGATTATCAGAAAAGTATGGTATTACCGGACCAAAGAAAACAGTTGTTGGTATACCTGCTGAGACCAGAGTTTTTACTGCCTTAAGCCGATTGGAAACTGTGTCAGCATTGGGTTCAAAAACCTTTCTTATACTTTCGTCAAGCGCTGTGATTGACATTTCAACTGAACACCGGCCATTATCTTTCAATAAATCAATATCCCGGAGCAGCAATGAAGACTTGGTTAAAATCTCAAATGGGAAATTATTTTGTGTAAGAATTTCAACCGCCCGGCGAGTAATTTTCTTTTCTTGTTCAAGGGGTTGGTATGAATCGGCAACCGTGCCAATGCAGACTCGTCCCACTTTCTTTTTCTTTACTTCTTTAGATAATAACTCAGGTAAGTTTATCTTCGCATCAACGAATTCACCCCATTCTTCAGTATGACCAGAATAGTCTTTCATAAATGTTGCATAGCAATAGATGCAGCCATGAGAACAACCGGTATAAGGATTAATACAGTATGTCATTCCAGGGATACCTGATTTATTTAAAATATTTTTAGCGAGAACGTCTCTCGTCGAGATATTTCCGGACATATTTGCCAATTACATCAAATTCAACATTTACCCAATCGCTAATTCTTTTATGATTAAGATTGGTATGGTCAAATGTGAATGGGACAATATTAACACTACACTTTTGGTCTTTTATCTTAGCGATGGTTAAACTGATGCCATCAATCGTAATTGACCCCTTATCAACAATATTTATGCTGCTTTCTCTGGATAGTTCCACTTCAAGTGTTACTAAACCGGGCGTTTTTCGTATATTAGTAATCTTTGCCATTTCATCAATGTGTCCTTGAACGATATGTCCTTCCCATCGGTCGGAAATTTGTCGAGCACGCTCCAAATTTACATAATCACCAGCTTTCACTTTTAAAAGATTAGTCATCTTTAATGTTTCAGATACTGCTTCAACTTGGAATACGTCTTTTTGCGTATCAGTAACCGTAAGGCAACATCCGTTGATCGCAACACTATCTGAAATTTTAACTGCCGACGTAAATGAAGTCGATATTGAGAAGATGCGATTATTCCCCTTTGTTTGGGTCCTTGTAATTTTCCCTAAAGATTCGATTATACCCGTGAACATACGATGATTAAAAGACTAAATTTCTCATTTGTCAACCTTAAATATTTAATAAATTAGTGAATATATCCTTCAACAATAAAATCTTTATCACAAGGGATAATTTTATAATCTTTTAATTTTATTGATGAGTTAAGCCCGGACAATTTCAAATAATCCGAGAACGAGAGACCTTCGCCTAATATTTTCGGCGCGAATATTAAATAAATTTTATCAACGACATTTGCCTGTAATGCCGAACTGGCAACACGTGCCCCACCTTCAATTAATACTGAAGCAATGTTTCTTTTGCTTAATTGGGTAAGGATTTGCTGCCATGATAAAAGTCGGTTAATATCTTTCTTTACCTTAATAATCTCAACTCCTTTTGAAATTAACGACAGGGTTTTTATCGAATCTTTATTCGTAAATATTATGACCGGGCATTTACCTTTAAGAACATTGGCCTCAAGCGGTGTTTTCAAATTTGAATCTAAGATAACTTTGGTTAAATTCTTTTTAGCGACAATTCGACAAGTCAATCGCGGATTATCTCTTAAGACAGTTCCCACTCCAACTAATATCGCATCCGCATCTTTACGAAGTTTCTGGTCAAATTGACGACTTAAAGGAGTTGTAATCCATTTCGATTCACCCGTATTAGTTGCAATTCGACCGTCAAGCGTTATCCCAAGTTTTAAGATTACAAATGGCAGGCCAGTTTTAGTATATTTAAAATAATATTCGTTCTGTTTTTCCACTTCTTCTTTTAAAACACCGACTTTTGTTTTGATCCCAGCTTTTTGTAAATCGATTACCCCTTTATTGCAAGTTTTGGGATTACAATCTAAAGTGCCAATCACAACCTTTTTAATCCCGGATTTAATAATGGTCGGAACACAAGGCGGGGTCTTCTTGCTTAGGTAATTACATGGCTCTAACGTAACATATAAGGTTGCGCCTTTAACTGATTCGCGAGCGTTCTTAAACGCATTGACTTCAGCATGCGCATCACCGAATTTTTTATGATAACCATGTCCGATGATTTTCCCATTCTTAACAATCACGGCACCGACCAATGGATTAGGCGAAACAAAACCACGACCTTGTTCAGCTAAACAAATAGCCTTCCGCATAAAAAATTCATCGATTGACATTATTGAAATTTTAGGTTTGTAAGGATATAACTGTTTATTTATCTTGCGCTGCTTCTTTTGTCTTCTTCGCTTCCTCGATTACTTTTGCGGCAACTTCTCGGGGTGCTTCCTCATAATGAGAAAATTTCATTGTAAAATAACCGCGACCTTGCGTTACGGAACGTAGCGTGTTTGAGTATTTATACATTTCGGCTTGCGGGACTTTTGCTTTGATTACCTGAAGTCGTCCTTCGGTATCAACGCCCATAATTCGACCGCGCCGCGCATTTAAATCACCCATGATATCGCCGATATACTGCTCAGGAACGGTCACTTCTACATCACAAATCGGCTCTAATATAATCAACCCGGCTTTTTCCGCAGCTGCTTTGAACGCTAATTGTCCGGCAATCTTAAAAGCGATATCGGACGAATCGACTTCGTGATACGAACCATCAAAAATTATCGCCTTGAGGTCGATTACTTGATAACCTGCTACGACACCAGTTGACATCGTTTCGATTACACCTTTTTCAACCGATGGTATGTATTTTGACGGTACCGAACCGCCATAGATTTCGTCTAAGAATTCAAAACCGCCACTACGTTCCTTCGGTTCTAAACGTAACCAGACATCGCCGTATTGTCCGCGACCACCGCTCTGTTTCTTATACTTTCCTTGCGCCTCGGCTTTTTTCATAATCGTTTCACGATACGGAGTGCGCGGTTTTTCCAAATCGACCGAGACATCAAACTTTCTCTTAAGTCGTCCGATTACAATATCGAGATGCAATTCACCTAACCCGGAAACTATCTGCTGTTTTAATTCACCGTCATAGAGATAAGTAAAAGTCGGGTCTTCTTCATGCAACCGGGCAAGACCATTCGAGACTTTTTCTTCATCGCCCTTTGATTTCGGTACAATCGCAACCGACATTGAAGGGTGCGGAAAATTAATTGCCGGCACTTTAAATGGTTGCTGCGCGCTGGTTAAAGTATCCGATGTTTTAGTCTGCCTTAGTTTCACTAACGCGCCAATCTCACCGGTGCGCAGTTTATTCGTTTCGGTCCGCTCGCGACCTTTGACATAATAAATCTGGTTTATTTTCTCTTCGCGCTCAACGGTTGCGTTCAACAAGCTACTTCCTGATTCCAGAGTACCGGACAGGACGCGCACGTAGTTCATATCACCGATATGAGGTTCAGAGACAGTCTTGAAGACAAAGATAATCGGTGCGCCAGCCGAATTCGGTTTCATCGTAACCGCTTCGTTCTTTTTCGTATTGGTTGCTTTAAAGTTTTTCGACAGTGCTAAGCCATTTGCCATACTACAGGCAAACTCGACAATCTCGGTTACACCGATATTATCATAAGCATCACCGCACAGGACTGGGAAAATTTTATGTTGTTTGATGCCTTCTTTAATCGCTACTTTCAATTCATCTAAAGAAATCTCACCGCCTTCAAGATACTTATTCATTATCTCTTCGGAAACTTCGGAGGCGGATTCGATAATCTTTTCTTTGTAAGTGTTAATCTTATCTTTTAAAGCATCGGGCACCGGTACTTCTTTTCGCTGCCCGTCTTTGTAAGAATATCCCTTGTTTTCTAAGACACTGACTACACCTTCAAAACCACTTTCCTCGCCGATTGGCAGATATAACGGACAGACTCCGCTTCCCCATTCCTTAATCACTTCATCAACGATTTTATAAAAATCCGCGTGTTCTTTCTTTAGTTTATTAATGAAAATTATTCGGGGCAGTTCTTCTTTAGTTAAGTAACGCCAGACCATTTCCGTTCCGACTTCCATACCCGAACTCGCATCAATTACTACTACACCACAGTCAATTGCCCGGAGTCCGGAAAAAACTTCGCCGATAAAATCAGCATAACCTGGTGTATCAACAATATTAAAATAAAAGTCTTTATATTCACCATAACCTAAAGCCAAATTGATACTGATTTTACGGGTGATTTCATCCTCATCATAATTCAAGATTGATGAACCTTCATCAACCCGACCTAAGCGGGTATTCTGCTTAAGCAAATACAGAATTGCTTCGCCGATTGAGGTTTTACCACAACCGCCGTGTCCAAAAAATCCTAAATTAATTATCTTATCACTACTATATTCTTTCACTACTGCCTCCGAAAACGATTCAAAGATTAGAAGACTTAAAGACTACAAAATTAATGACTTCAAATCATCTCAAATCTTACAATTTATAATTTTTCAATCTTATAATCTATAGAGGATACTCAATTTTCCCCGAAAGTCAAGACAAAATCAAATATCAAACATCAAAATGCAAAATGACAAATCAAAATTCAAAAAGATCTATGCTTTTTGTGTTTTAGTGAGTTATTGTCTGTAACTTCTCTTTGCCCAACCTCGGTTTGGTGCCGAATGGTCCTTGGCGGATTTTTCCGAGTTCATCTTTGGCAGCTAAGATTATTTCTTCCGCTTTGGGATTTGCTCCTTTTAGACTCTCATAAGCCGAAGCACCAGCAATTCTACCTTCAAGCATTCCGGTTGATGCTTCTTCAATTCCTGATGCATCACCCGCCACAAATATCCCAGGTTTGGAAGTTTCCATATCTTCATTATGCCAGGCAACATTACCACCAAGCTCTGGAATATAAATAACATTACACCCGGCTTGATATAAAAGTTCGGATAATGGTGTTAACCCCACTGCTAGGCAAATCATATCAACTTTTAATTTTTTGTCAGTTCCTTTAATCGGCTGGAATTTTTTATTGACTTTTGTAATCACAGCACCAGTGACACAATCTTTACCTAAAGCATATTTTATTGTATGGAAAGTGAGAATCGGCACGCCGAGTCGCCTTAGTTTTGCGGCATGGACATTATAACCGCCAATCTTATCCATAATTTCAATCAAAGCGACAACTTCAATCCCTGCCTGCATCATCTGATATGAAACAATCAAACCGATATTACCCGAACCAACCATTAATGCCTTTTTCCCTGGTAAAACACCATGCACATTCATTAATGTCTGCACTGCACCAGCACCATATACACCCGGTATATCGTTATTCGGAAAAGCAATTAAGTTCTCGACCGCGCCGGTAGCGAAAATAATTCTCGGAGCATATATTTTTAGGAAGCGGTCATGCTGAACAACACCTAAAACATTTTCCTCGTAGTATCCGACAACTGATGCATCGAGCATTAAAGTAACATTCGGATGTTTAATCTTCTCTTCGAGAATTTTAGCAATATCAACACCCCGTACCCCGCAGTAATGATTCTTTGAACCAAAGAACTTATGAGTCTGTTTTATTAGCTGACCGCCGACAATCGGATTATCGTCGATGATTGCTACTTTAGCACCGAGCTCAGCTGAGATTGCAGCAGCTGACATTCCGGCTGGACCAGCCCCGACAATACAGATTTCATATTCAGAATCGTACTTCTTCATAATTTTATATCAAAAAGGTAAGCCCGCCGCCTCACTTCGTTCCTCGCGATGACGCTTGGTTACATTTCAAGTTTGTCCTATCACTCAAGTTTTCCTCTTCCAGTCTGTTTTTCTACTTTCATCCCTTCTTTCAGCGGTTCGACACAGACCATCACGTTTGGTTTAGAGTCAACTGTCATCAGGCATGATGAACATTTTCCAACCGCGCAGAAAAATCCTCTTGCCCGTTTCATCTTTTCAGTAATTCTAAAAACTTTAACGCCATTAGCAATTAAAGCGGCAGCAATCGGTTCACCTTCGTATCCTTCAATCTCTTTACCTTCAAAGTAGAACTTTACTAAACGCCCTTTACTGAAGGTTAATATCGGATGCTCATTAATACGAAAGGAACGCACCCGTTTCGGGTTAGAGGTTTGCTTTGGCATAATTCACTGCATTGACAAATATTTTTAATCCAACCGCTTCTTTTATCTTTTCGCGTGACCAATTCGGGTGTTGATAAATAGATGATGCTCGTTCTGGATGCGGCATCAGACCGAAGATACGACCAGTGGCGTCACATATTCCAGCAATATCTTCAACTGATCCATTTGGGTTAAATGGATAACCGGCTTTCTTGCCTTTATCATTAGTATAGGTAAATACCACTTGGTTCTGATTTTTAATTTTAGCTAAAGTCTTTTTGCTGCCAACCACAAACTTTCCTTCTGCATGGGCTACTGGTACTGGTAAAATGTCAATTCCTTTAGTAAAAATACACGGGCTTTGCTCGTTTGCTTTAAGATAAACCCAGCGGCATTCGAAACGGTTCGAGTCATTAACATCTAAAGTAACCGTCTGCTTGGTAAAATATTTAGAAAATCCTGGTAAAATACCGGCTTTGACAAGAACTTGAAAACCGTTACAAATTCCGATAATCAATTTTCCTTGCTCGATGAATTCGCTGACGCTGTCTTTAAGAATAAACTGCAGTTCATTCGCTAATATTTTACCGGCACTGATATAATCGCCATAGGTAAATCCACCCGGGATAACTAAAATATGATAATCTTTTAAGATATGTTTCTTTTTCTTGAGTAAGTTTAAGTGAACTCGCTCGGCTTTGGCACCAGCCAGCTGAAATGCGTGAATCGTTTCTTCATCACAATTAGTCCCGGCGGTAAAGAGCGCAGCGACTTTAATCATAGAAATTATAAAGAAATATACTTGAAAATAACCGACTGTCAAGAATTGTAAAAATTTGTTAGTTGATTTGAATAATTATATAACAACATCAAAATCCAACGGCAATAAACGAAATTACCGTTGATAAAAATATCTCCGAACATACGAAAAACATTGACAAACGGGAATTTTCTAGTATAATACAGTGTAGTTGTATAGTAAATGGGAACCCAAAAATGGACATCAAATTGTCTAGGAAAAATTTAAATTTAATGTATGTGAAATCTATTATTTATGGAGGGAAAAATGTCGGAAGATATTTTAAACCTTAATTTGTGGGAAATAAAAACCCACGAAGGAAAAGAAATTCTTGAAGAATTATCTTTAAAGGAAAGCGAATGTTCAACGGATGACCTTCAAAAATGGTTAGCCGAATCTCCTCAAATAATTGATCCTGATACTATCATTATTGGTAAAGATGTGGATGGAATGGATTTATTAGGATTAAATAATGAAGGCAGATTAACCGCAATTGAACTGAAAATTAAGAATAGCCGAGACGGAATCATGCAGGCAATAAATTATGCATCCAAAATGGCGGAAAAAGACGAGATCTGGCTCTTTGAGAAATACCGCGATAAACACAGCAAAGAATTAAAAGAAGTGTTTGCGAATAAGTTCCGCCTCCCGTTAGAAAAAATAAACTTCACCCACCCTAAAATTATTATCGTTGGAACCGAACCGGACGAATACACCGCAAGGATGATTAGATTTATGAACGGGTATGGCATGGATATCAATTTTGTCACGTTCCGATATTTTGTCGCGCAAGACGGCAAAGGATTTTTGACAAGAAATACGATTGTCCAGGCCGTATCGATGGAACCACCGAAACCAACCCCTCGCGAAGTTGAACAAAAACAACCTCCGGTAACTACAAAAACAACCAAAGAAATAGTTGACATTCTAACTGAATTTCTAATTAAACATCCGCTTCGGCCATTTGAAGTACCAACCAGCCGGCAGAATTACGTAACATATTATTTTCGTGGAAAAGTATTAATATTTATCGGACTTAATGCCGAAAACGGCAAATGCCCGGTTCGTTTACGATTTACCAATTTAGCCGGTCTTAAGAATGGTGCCCAAGAGGGTAAATTGTGGGTTGAAGAAAAATTGAAGTCATTTAAACCGGAATTAGAAAAAGAAAAAGAAATGGAATATAAGTTTCTCTTGGCGAATAAAGACGAAGCTAAGACATTTTTGAATGAGCTGGACGAATATTTAAAGAAGTAAAATAAAATCTGGAACCCGGCGTCTTTACAAGGCGCAAATTTGACGAAGTAAGTAAGGCTATAGCAAGAAAAGAAAAACAAAAAATATTTACTTCACCATTTACAAATCCAGAATTTATCATTACACTTACTAGTGTGAGTTGTAGAAATTAGCAGTTTCAGCGCAGAAAAAAGAACGCTGAAATAAATAATAGATAGATTAAAAATTTTAAGTGGAGCAATAATGAGTGGAAGTATTACTGATTTTTTAATAACAGCAGGAGTAGTTCTTTTTGGGCTAGCTGTTGTAGCATGGATTTTAATGTTAGTAGTGGACATTCATTGCTTTATATCGTTAGCCCGGCTACCGAAGTTGTTATAAATATCGGCGTAACTGATCAGCTAAAAAACAGGAGCCGATAACTTTGCTTAAAAAGTTACGCGGAACACGTCATAATTTTGCCAATAGAAATTTTCAGTAGTCTTGACATTGTGCGATAAACTTCATATAGTTGTGTCATCATGCCGGAGCTACCCGAAGTTGAAACGATTCGTCGGGAATTAAAACCATACGTTATCAATAAGAAAATAATCAAAATACAAATTTTACGAACCGACGTTGTGGGGTTTCCATCTGCCGAGAAATTCAAAAAGTGGGCAACTGGTAAAACCATTACGGATTTAATTCGCCGAGCAAAATATCTAATCTTTCAATTGAACGACGGGAATGAGATTATAATTCATTTAAGACTTTCCGGGCAACTATTAGTTTGGAATAATAACACCAAGAAAGCACCGAAGTTTGAACGGGTAAGATTTTATCTTTCCGGAAAGAAGATTTTAAGTTTTGTTGAGCCGAGAGTATTAGGCAGAGCATATCTGGTACCTAAGAATGACTATCCTGATATTCTGACCGGCTTAAAAGAACTTGGCTTGGAACCGATTGATAAGAAATTTGATTTTGACTATCTGTATTCTAAACTCAAAGGAAGAAAAGCACCGATAAAGAATCTATTATTAGACCAATCGATCACCGCTGGTATCGGTAACATCTATTCAGATGAAGCACTATTCTTGGCTCGGATTCATCCTTTACGAGGAGCAAATACTCTAAAAAAAGACGAGATTAAAAAATTGAGCGAGACGTTAAGAAAAGTGATAAAAGTCGGGATAAAATCAAAAGGCACGACCGTTTCGGACTATTTAAGACCAGACGGTAGCGAAGGTGGGTATCAATTGCGTTCATATGTCTTCGACCGCGAAGAAGAACCGTGCCGGGCTTGTAAGACCACAATCAGGTTTGCCAAGATTGGAAATCGAAGGACAAGGTTTTGTCCCAAGTGCCAGAAATAACGATGCCGGTAATTATTATTAACGGCGGGGCCGGCAGATTAAAAAATATTCAGGCGCACCGGCGAGGTATAAAAAATGCCTTAAAAAAAGGGTGGTCGATACTAAATAATGGGGGAACCGCACTTGATACCGTCTCTGAAATCGCAAAATCAATGGAGGACAGCGCGATTTTTAATTGCGGTGCCGGCTCAACCTTAACTTTAGAAGGCAGGGTCGAGCTGGATGCTTCGATAATGACGGATGATGGAAGATTTGGTGCAGTCGCGGCGATTGAACAGGTGAAAAATCCAATCTTGGTAGCAAGAAAAGTAATGGAAGATACCGACCACCTTTTGTTAGCCGGTCGAGGTGCAATAAAATTTGCACGAATGAAGGGGTTTAAGAGGTATTCAAGAATTCTCCCAATTCAGAAAGATAGACTAGAGCGATTTAGGAGACGAGGCAATTCGGTTTATTTTCCAAAACTGAATAATTACATGAAATTAGGGACAATCGGGGTAGTTGCTTTGGATAAATACAATAGAATCGCAGTTGCTAATTCAACCGGCGGAATTTTAGGAAAATTGCCGGGCAGGGTTGGGGATACGCCAATTCTTGGCGCAGGTGTCTATGCGACAAAAATAGGCGGAGTTGCGGCAACCGGTCATGGTGAATGGATTATGCGGTTATTTTTATCAAAATATGTAACTGAACTGATGGATAAGTATCCAGCGCAAAAAGCGGTTGACCTTGGCTTGACATTAGCAAAAGAAAAGAATGCGCTATGCGGTATCATCGGACTTGACCGTAAAGGTGATGTTGGCTTTGGTTTTACTACCAAATCAATGTCCTGGGGTTATATCAAAAACGGTGAAACTACGATATTTTAAATTGCCTAAAAAGAGGGGCACCCGAAGCGAGTGCCCAATTGTTCGCGTTGGAAAAGAACCGCTAATCCAAACGTTTTTTAATTAAAGGCATTAATTATTCTAAGACATCGATATTTTTCTTAGCGCAAATATCTTTTAAAATCTGAGGCCAGACCGTTACGGATACTTCGCCTAGATGGGCCTTCTTTAATATTAACATACAGGTTCGAGATTGCCCAATACCACCGCCAATACTCAAGGGGATTTGGTCATTTAAGATCGCCTTGTGATAGGGTAATTTTAAGAAGCCCATCTGCCCGGTTATTTTGAGCTGTTGTTTTAATGTCTCTTTCGTAACCCGAATACCCATTGAAGTTAATTCGTGACGACGTTTTGTAACAGGATTCCAGACCAGAATATCACCATTAAGCCCGTGCATCATCTGTCCGTTTTTCTTTATCGTCGGCGTAACCCAATCATCATAGTCGGCGGCTCTCATTTCGTGGGGATAGCCATCCTTTAGAACCCAGCCGATACCGATAATAAATACGGCGGGATACTTCTGCAATACTACGGTTTCTCTTTGCTTGCGCGGTAAATTTGGAAACATATCCAAAATTTCTTCCGCATGGAGAAATGTTAATTCTTCCGGTAAGTCCGGATATTTTTTAGTCCTTAGTTTCGGAAATTCTTTCTGAATGAATGTTTCTGCTCCTTTGAGGACTTTCCAGATTTTCTTAACGGTTGTTTTCAGATATGCAAGGTTTCGGTCTTTGGCAGTGATAACTTTTTCCCAGTCCCACTGGTCAACGTAAGAACTGTGGTCGTGGTCTAAAAAATAATCTTTGCGTACTGCCCGCATGTCGGTGTTAATGCCCTCGCCAACTTTGCACTGGAACTGTTTTAAAGCAACTCTCTTCCACTTGGTTGCGGCTTGGACAACCTGTGCATCAACTGGATGTTTGTTGTAGTCGTTGTTGATATGAAACTGAATCGGTGTACGCGAACCGTCGCGGTCGAGCATATCATTAACTCCGCTTTTCACATCAACGATTAAGGGGACTTCAATCGTAAAGAGGTTTAGTTCTTTATTCAAACCGTCTTCAATGTATCGTTTCAACGCAAAGAGCGCCCATTGCGTCTCTTTCACATTGATCAATGATTTATAATCTTTGGGCAGAATTTTTTCTACGTCTTTATAATTACCTATCCCGGGTCCGGCTAAATCAGCCTTTTTATCTCGTGTATCTTTTACCATTATATATTACTCCTTTTCTAATTTTCTTGTTAATTTCACGTTAAGGTTAATCTTAGTTTATAATTATTTACAAAAATTGAAAAAAGTCAAGGGTGATAATTTGGTTTATGCCAGATGTCGTTACATTATGCCCGTCTGTACATACAGAGTTGTTCCTGTTAATTCCATAAGAGTGTTATAAAAAAAAGAATTAAAAGTAAAATAATGTCCGTTTATGTTTTTCTGATTTTCCCTCATGCTCTGTTCTCGTCATCGTTTTTCTCCTTTGATAGAATATCGTGTAAAAGAAGACCCCGTCAAGTAAAACTTTACTGCAAAATAACTTTGGAACCTTGTGTTTTCCATTTTACAGGTAATTAAAAATTAAGATTTATTAGATCTAACCCAGGTACATGGTGACCCCCTAAGAAGAATAGAAAGGTTTGAAGAAATACAGAGATTGGTATGTATTTCACCAAAACAGTGGGATATGCTTGAGAAAATAATTCGTAATAATAAAGTGAAGTTTTGATCTTTTTGGCTATACTTATGCATTTAATCAAAAATTACTTTACTTGGGAGCTACAATATGCCACCAATCGCTTATTATTCAGTAGTCAAAGGAAAGGACCCGAAATTGAAGTATGAAACCCGTTATAATGTGGTAATGACGGCTTTACAACAAGGTATTAA